>Ga0206864_1007_pt1 | contig 71240 bp, 56 predicted proteins | sample Alteio_BWOrgCont_42_FD_152632 | JGI IMG/M metagenome (GOLD analysis project Ga0206864, IMG submission 152632) | Enriched cells from forest soil in Barre Woods Harvard Forest LTER site, Petersham, Massachusetts, United States -... | ecosystem: Environmental > Terrestrial > Soil > Temperate forest >...
GGGGATTGGCGTTGCCGAATATATAGTTACACCTGCATTTGTCTTGCTTTGCCAGTTAATACGGTAAAGGTTGTCAGCATTGGCATTAAATTTATTGTACGATAATTCATCCTTTACGTAGATAAGGATCAGCATACAGCAAGCCATTCCAATTGCCAGGCCTGTGATATTTATAAGGGAAGATGTTTTATCATTCAAAAGATCGTTATAAGCCGATTTCAAGTAATTTTTAAACATATCTCAAATTTTTATTTGTTTAAAACGGGTTTGTAAACTGAAAGAAACGAATATTTCCCGGCTGTTTTATGTTCATTAAAAATAAAAAAATCCCGAAGTATTTTCATTAGTGACCGTAAACTTCTGTGATGTGTGCGTTGGAACCCGTTTGTTGATATCCAGGCCACAATATCATTCAAAATACTGCCTTAAAAGTCCCCCTTAAAGGGGGATTTTGAAAAAAGGAGGCACCTATAGTGTAACATCATGCCAAACAAGGTGTCATTGATGCACTTGTTTGTTCTAAATCAAGTAATTCCATAGCATTTAACCTAATACTTTTCTTTATGAAAAAATTGTATCGTTTTTCCTATCTATCCAAAGTGATAAGTGTATTTTTTGGCAACGCATGTATTTTTCTTTTATTTGTTTTTACGTCAAACCCATCGTTTGCCCAGGACGTTCAGCAAAATGACCGGGTTAATGGATGGTCGTCAGACATTGATACCCTTTTATCCCGGATGAAGGAACAGCACTATGTATATAAAACAAAACCGCTGCCAGATCAATTAATAAAAAATGCCGCACTTTTAAAAACAAAAGTGGCACAATACAGCGATGAGCGGATGATGGGCGAATTGGAGCGCCTGATGTGGTATATGACGGCCATTCTTACATTGTGCCGGTAGCTACCAAGCTAAAATCGTTTTATTTGCCTGTACAATTTTATATTTTTAGCGATGGCGTCTATATAATTGATGCGGATGATCCTTACAAGGAATTAATTGGCAGTAAGGTGTTGAAAATAAATGGGGTTGCTATTTCAAAGCTATTGGACGATATGAACTCTTTTGTTCACCAGGACAATAAGTACACGGTAAAATGGTTTGCCCCTTCTGTGCTTCGCTTCAGGGGGTTATATGAATCTTATGGCCTCCCTCAAGGTTCACCGGATATGGTCATCGATCTCATTAACAGGAAAAATGAATCAATTGCTTGCAAGGTATCTTTTATACCTGTGGCCAGCTTTCATAGCATTCCAAAGCTTATACCGTCAACATTGGCAAAAGGCGTTCCCGTTCCCCTTTACTTATCTAATATTCAGGATAATTTCTGGTTCAAGGAACTTCCCGGAAGGAAAAAGACGATTTATTTTCAGTTCAACCCGGTGGAGGATAAATCAAATGAATCGCTTGGTTCATTTGGTAAAAGATTCGGCGACACTTTGCAAAATAAAAAACCGGGCTTGCTGATCATTGATGTAAGGCATAATAACGGCGGAAATGCGGGCCTGCTCCAACCCCTGATGGATGGGATAATTAATTTCGAAAAAAGTAACCCCAACGCAAAAATTGTAATTATAACCGGACGAAATACATTTTCAGCCACCCAGATATTTATATCCTTAATGAATAAAAACACACATGCCTTATTTGCAGGTGAGCCATCTTCATCAAAACCTAATTTTGTAGGTGAAGAGAATTATAGCATGTTACCGTGGAGTGGCGCGATTGTAAGTATTTCAAACAAGTATCACGAAAGTATACCGGGCGATAAACGGCAATGGATTGCACCCAACTTTCCCGTTTTTCTTTCATCGACAGAATACTTTAAAAATCAGGATCCTGTAATGGATTTGATATTGAAAAAATTTGATTGATGATATTTTTTAAGCTATTGCAATTAAACCTTTTTCTATTTTATCTAAATCACCCTTCGGGGGTGACAACACCGTTTAAAAATTGCTTTAGTTTTGATAAATCTAAATTCAACTAACCCGTTTTTTGATAATCAAAATAAAACAAATAATTTATCCACTAATAATACCCACTCAAATAACTCATGAAAACATCATTTAAATTGAAGGCGCTAGGCTTTTTTGTGTGCGCTTTTTTGGTTTCATCAGCTGCGGTTGCCCAGGAAAGCCCGCGCGAAAATGTAAGCGGTTCAATTAACGGGGCAAGTGTTACAATTGGTTATGGCAGCCCATCCGTTAGGGGAAGAAAAATTTGGGGCGACCTGGTACCATACGGCCAGCTATGGAGAACAGGCGCCAACCCGGTAACAGAATTTCAAACAAATAAGGATATCAAAATAGAAGGCAAACTGTTGCCGGCAGGGAAGTACAGCATTTTCACCATTCCCGGCCAAAACGAATGGAAGGTAATATTTAACTCAGAAACCGGGCAATGGGGCATTAAAGATGACGGATCTGCAAATGATGATCCTGCGAAAGATGTTTTAACCATAACTGTAAAGCCTGAAAAATCAGATGGATTTCATGAACATTTGACTTTTACTATCAATAATAAAGGCTTCGTGCTCGCCTGGGAGAATTTAGCTGTGCCGGTTATGGTCGACTAAAACTTTGAAAAATGTTTTCCACCTCAATATGGCCGGATCGCAAACATGCCTGTCGTTGATAACCGCTGCAATCTGTCTTTTTGGGGCTGAGAACTTAAGTTCTGCCCGGTCACCGGAACGCGAAATTCGCACCCGCATATGCTATTATAAAATTGAACTCAAGGTAAAAGCAAACGAAAGCAGCTTTCGCGGAAAAGTCAATATCCACGCAAAGATATTGGGGCATGGTGATTTTATCGAACTTGACCTAACGTCAAAGGCTATGGTGGATTCTGTTTTAATTGATGGGAGAGCCGTCAACTATACTTTAGCGTATGATAAACTCAGGATAATTGCTCCTGAACTTGGTTTAGCAAAAAGTGTCGATATAAAAATAGGTTACACAGCCGGTTATGGCAATGATGGATTAAGGATGGATGCCGAAAATAACACAATCCATATTTCTTCGTATGGCCTCCCCTTTACCGCCAGGCTATGGTGGCCATGTAAAGACAAGCCATCAGACAAAGCTGATTCTGCAGACATTATTATAACCGCACCTAAAGGGCTTATTGCAGTTTCAAATGGAAAGCTTAACAGGGTGACAATTAACCGGGATAGTACTTCAACGTTTTATTGGTCTGTCCGGTACCCTATTTACCCCGATGTAATATCATTGGCAGTGGGCAACTATATTTCATTTACGAGGTATTACAAAAATATGCCCATGGTTTTTTATGTTTTTCCTGAAGATAAGGAAAAGGCCGAAAAAGATTTCAGAGTATTGCCCGAAATTATAAAAAGCCATGTTAAATATTTTGGAGAATATCCATTTATAAATGAAAAATATGGTGTAGCAGAATTTGTGACCGAAAGTTACCGGGAACATCAAACCATCCCAAGCTTAGGAAAAAAATATATCACCGGCGAGGGTAAGTACGAAAGAATATTAGCACACGAGCTGGCGCACCAGTGGTTTGGAAATAGTTTATCGGTTAAAAGCTGGTCGGATGTTTGGTTAAACGAAGGGTTTGCCACTTACGCTTTTGCATTGTGGAAGGAGAATAGCGAGGGGAAGGAGGCCTATTTTAAAACCATAAACAGTTTTAATAAAAAAGAATTTCCCGGCACCGTATATGTTAAAGATACCACTAACACCGATAGCATGTTCAATGCCGCTACATTTTTAAAAGGTGCGCTGGTATTGCATATGTTAAGGCATGTTATGAGTGATCAGCTCTTTTTTTCGGCCATAAAAAAATATGTACAAAAATACACCGGTAAAAATGTTTCGACTGCCGACTTCATTAAAGTCTGTGAAACGAACTATGGTCATTCGCTGGGGTGGTTTTTTAACGAATGGCTGCATACATCATCCCGCCCGCAGTTCGACCTTAGGTATACTTATACTAAAACGGGCAATGCATACCTTGTAAAATTGCACTTAAAACAACTCCAGAACAATGGTACAATATTTAAAATGCCGGTGGATGTTCAGGTAAATTTAAAAGATGGCAGTAGTAGTAAAACTGTGGTGTGGGATAATAACGCAGACCAATACTTTCTAATTGAGGTAAACCAAAGCCCGGTAAGTGTTACGCCAGACCCTGATAATTGGATATTAAAATAAACAATGGTATTGGCTCATCAATTAACTAAAATCACCCCTCCGGGGGTACGCCTGGTGATATAGCAAGTGTTAAATTCGTTTGATTTATTAATTTTCGTTCCATGGTTACCTATTTGACCATCGCGGCGCAATTAACAGCTCGACAAAACAGCAACACACCGAACAAATCACTATTTATTAAACCCTTAACGTAATGAATATCATAGTTAAACCCATTGCAAAAGCAACCAGTTTGTGGGATGTTATCTTATTAATTATTCGTATTTGGCTTGGATACCAAATGATCCACAACGGAAGGTTTTTTTATGAGATGTTTTCGTCAAAGCCAGACCGCGATTTTTTTGAAAATTGGTTTGGTAAAGGACTGCATTTTCCATTCCCATTATTTATGGCATTTTTAGCCAAAGGAGGCGAATTCTTTGGAGGTATCCTTGTGCTGACGGGTTTATTTACACGTGTTGGTGCGTTCCTGATTGCATTTACCATGCTGGTAGCTACATTGACTGCCAATTTAGGGAAGAATTGGGAAGTAGATGGAACAATTACCGTATCATTTTGCCTCTTTGCAATACCACTAATATATTGGGGCGGCGGAAAATATGCCCTGGACTCCGTTTTTAATAAGAAAGCTATAAGTCGAAACATATGAGCTCTGCCACTTTTTAGTTTTTTATACTTGTAAACTTTTTTCAGAGCGAAGCAGGTAACATTTGCACAAGAAAACCCGTTAAAAACATCGCTGCCTCCAAATCTGGCGATAATATCTGGTAGGGTAAAAGCGTGGTTTTTATTTTTTATAAGCTACAGGTTTAGAGTTAATTAAATTGTACCTTTAATAATATATTAATGAAAATCACTATCATAAATTAATGGTGTTTACATTAATAGACCAAAAGCATGTCAAAAAGAATAATAGTTATTATTGTAATTGGCTTTTCAATAGCTTTTAGTACGCTGACCTGTGAACCGGTTAATGCACAATTTAGTGATCCGGTCATTCAAAACTATTATAACATAATAGGTCAGATGCAAGCATTGAAAAGCTGGAACCAAAAACCTGTCTATAATAATAACAATACTAATAATTATGCAAGGTATTTTCAAAACGCAATATCACCCGCTGAATTGGCACGGCGACAACGTCTTAACGAGGCTTTAGCGGCAAATGATAAAGGCATTGACTTTTACAAAAAAGAGGACTGGGCCAATGCTGTTACCTTTTTCCAGGAGGCCGCCGACAAAGATCCTGATGATAAAGTGATCCAGGGGAACCTCGCAAATGCGAAATTACATTTGCAGATGCAACAAGACGAACAAGCCCGGATACAACAACAGGCGATACAGAATAAAATTGCTGTCAGCAATATTCAGCAAACGGTTCAAACTTTCACGCAATCATTGAATATCTCGCCTTCATCGGGTGCCCTGGATTTTGATCAGCGCAATTCAAATATCTCTTCCAATAATAATGGGAATGGCCTGAGTTTTATATCTGGCGCTTCAAATACGGTACAAACAACTACAAGTTTAGAATTTGGAGATCCCAGTATAGTAGATGCACGCAATGTGTCCTCAGACCTTCCAAAATCAATAGATAATGCCATTGCAGATGCATACAGTAAGGCCCCCGAAGGTGTAAGTGATAGGGTACGCAAAGGTTTCGAGGCGATAGCTAATCACGATTGGCCCCTTGCTAAGGCATGGTTTGGGGATGCGCTTAATCATGACCCCGGCAATGCCGGACTAAAACGTTTGGTTGAACTTTCTGATTACACCGGGAAGCGTGTTCAGCAGGGTAACGCCGCTAAGACTGGCGCCGCACCTTCTTCCCTAACTGTATTGCCAAAAACATCAGATATCCAATACCTTTTTCCTGGCTGGGAACCTGTTCAGCCAAAACTATCGGCTACCGGAAAAAAAATGGAGTTGCCTAAAGATTCGGATATTCAATTCCTTTTTCCAGGACTTGCAGCGAATGATGCTGATGAAGCCAGGAAAATGAATGATTATATGTTTGAGCAGGCCTTAAAAGCGACTGAAAATGATCCTGTACTTATAAAATTAAGTAACGGCGCAGGCCATGCCGACCCCAAATTTCCTGTTAACTGATATGAAAAGCCAAACACCCTTTATCCCGGTTATCTCGGTTTGTTTTTCATCTTTCATTCCCTTACGAATTAGTCAAACCAAAAGAATTTCAGCAAGCCCTGGTGCTGTGTCGCAACATTTCAGGGTGATTTTACAAAGATATTTAATAAGGTATTTTTTTGCAAGTTTTCTTATCCTCGCCCTTCCAACAACTAAGGGGATTTGCCAAACCAACGTTACTTCTGCAACAGCTTTGACGCCCGATGCGCGAGAAGCGATAAATAAAGGCATAATGGCTGCAAAGCTGCCCGATTACCTGCTGGCTATCCGTTTTTTTGAAGAAGCAAGAAAATTGGCCCCTCAATCGCCTGAAATATTTTTCAACCTGGGCTTAGCCGAATCAAAGGTCCCGGGGCGGGAACTACGGGCTGTTTGCTGGTTCAGCGCCTATCTCGCAGCCAATCCAAATGAACCAAATGCGGCGGCTGTGAAAGATCAGATAAATGTGCTGGATATAAAAGCCCTAAGTAACCTCTCACGCCTGATTAAGTCTGTTCAGGATGCCACAAGCCAAACAGGGAGTTATTACCAGGAGTTCCATATGGGTCAGGTTGCGGGTTTGTGGGCAGAAGCGGGCGATATGCCGGCAGCCATGAAAACAGCCGGTCAAATACAAGATGTCTATCGTAGAAACCAGTCATGGGTAGCTATCGCCAAAGGTCAAATGAAAGCCGGTGATATTGCAGGCGCTTTAAAAACTGTCGATATGATCCGGCCCTCCGACTTTAAAGACATTGTAGGTAGTCTTGCAGATATAAAAACCGTTGCGCTGAGAGACATTGCGCAGGCCCAACAAAATGCAGGTAATATCTCGGGCGCTAAAAACACATTGATGTACGCGCTAACAAGCGCCGCTCTGATTCAGTATGCAGACCAAAAAGTATTTGAACAGGGGGCAATCGCCGATGCCCAAGTAAAGGCAGCGGATATAGACGGTGCTAAAAATACTTTAGCATCTATCCAAAATACAGGGAATGAACCGCCAATGCTTGGCATTGCCAGGGAGGATCTCGCCGAAGCCCAGGCGAGGGCCGGGGATATATCAGGCGCCCAACAAACAGCCGATCTTATTTTGTGGCCGGAAGGGAAAAAAATGGCACAGGAAGCCATCAATCATGCCAAAGAACGAGCAAAATACGCTGCACCCACGCAACAAAAAGCATTTGTTGGGCCAGTTGTCGATATTGTTAAAGTTTCTGATTGGCTTGAAAAACTCGACCTAACTTATGGCGATTGTGCCTTAAATACTGATCCTTTTCTTGACCTGGCAAGTTACCTGGTTTCTAAACACTCAGATAACCCTGAAACACTTTTTTATAATATCAATGATACAGCGCAAAAAATTGTTACAGCGCAAAACGTCATCGATAAAATGTTAAAACAGCAAGCCAAACAATGAAACTAAACTTATTTTATAGCGCAGGTTTGCTGCAAAGGTTTTCTCGATGGAATTTGCAGTATTTTTTTATTAGTATTATTTTTTTTTCAATTTATGCAAATAAAGGGTTCTGTCAAACCAACGTTGCTGCTGCCACAACAGTGCCAGCTCAAGCGCAGGAAGCCATTAATAAAGGCATAATGGCTGCGAAGCTGCCCGATTACCTGCTGGCTATCCGTTATTTTGAAGAAGCAAGAAAATTGACGCCTCAATCCCCGGAAATATTTTTTAATCTTGGTTTAGCAGAATCAAAAATTCCCGGGCGCGAGCTGCGGGCTGTTTGCTGGTTCAGCGCCTATCTCGCAGCAAATCCAAATGCGCCAAATGCAGCGGCAGTGAAAGATCAGATAAATGTGCTGGATATAAAAAATCAGAGCAATCTTTCCCGATTGATCAAGTCTGTGCAGGATGCGGCTGATCAAATATCAGACAACAACCGACTAAACTATATTAGTTCTGTATGGGCTTTATGGGCGCGGTCCGGTGATATTCCAGCCGCCCTAAAAACTGTCGATCTCCTTGAACACGGAAGCATATTTGGCCCTGTTCCTTGGCGCGAAAGCCAGGGACAAGCAGAGATCTCTGGAATTGAAGCAGGGACAGGCGACATTGCAGGGGCACGAGAGACCTCGGATCTTATCCAGGACGCATATTGGAAAAGTTCGGCCCAAACAATCGTTGCCGAAGCTCAAATAAAAGCGGGTGATGTTACAGGTGCTAAAGAAACATTGGCGATAGCTCTAAAAACAGCAGATTTGATACACGACGTGAACTATCCAACCGTTGGGGAGTTGTATAAAAGCCGGGCGCAGGCGGCCGTTGCCGTCGCTCATGCAAAAGCAGGCAATGTGGTAGTGGCGCACCGGATTGCTGACCTTATACAGGACGCTGGAGAAAAAAGCAAAGCGCAGAAAGACATTGATGCAGCTATATATGAAATCTCTAAATCTCAAAGCAAATCAGGGGATCTTGCCGGAGCAATCGCAACTGCCGACCTTATTCAGGACAAGGATATTAATAGCGATGCCCGGTATGACATTGCAGAAGGTCAAATAACGGCCGGTGATATACTGGCAGCCCAAAAGACCGCAGACCTCATTCAGGTCGGTTGGCATAAAGACTACGTACAGGCAGACATCGCTGAAGCTCAAATAAAAGCCGGTGATATAGCGGGAGCCCAAAAGACCGTTGGCCTTATTAAGGAGGCGGATCGTAATAGCCGTACGCAAGCAGCCATCGCTGAAGCCGAAATAAAGGCAGGTGATATAATAGGTGCCCAAAAGACCGCGGACCTCATTCAGGACGCAAACAAAAAAAGTAATGCACTGGCAGACATCGCTGACGCTCAGGCAAAAGCCGGTGATGTAGTCGGGGCACAAAAGACCACCGATCATATTCAGGACACAAGCAAAAAAAGTTCGGCACAGTATGGCATAGCCGAGGCTCAAACAAAAGCCGGTGATATAAACGGGGCACAAAAAACCGCCGATTTGATTCAGGACGCGTACCTTAATAGCCTGGCAAGGCATGACATCGCTGAAGCTCAAATAAAAGCCGGTGATATAGCGGGGGTCCAAATGACAATAGTGGTAGCTCTAAAAACCGCCGACCTCATTCAGATTGGATGGCAGAAAAGCGGTGCACAGGCAACCATCGCCGAAACTCAAGCGAAGGCTGGAGATAGTGCCGGTGCCGGGCAAACTTTTGCTTATGCAAAAAAGACTGCCGACCTTATTCAGGATGCGAGGTTTAATAGCTTTGCGCAGTACGTTATCGCCGATGCTCAAGCAAACGCAGGTGATATTGCGGGGGCACAAAAGACCGTTGACTTCATTCAGGAAGAGTCGCGGAAAAGTTATGTACAGGCAGAAATCGCTGAAGCTCAAACAAAGGCGGGTGACGTTGCGGGCGCCAAAGAAACGATTGTATCTGCCTTAAAAACCGCCGGTCTGATCCAGGACACATTTGACGTAGGCATATTTGACAAAAGCACAGCAGAGTACATCATCGCCGAAGCGCAAATAAAAGCCGGTGATATTGCGGGCGCCAAAGCAACGATAGCATCCGCCTTAAAAACCGCCGATCTGATTCAGGGTTCATTTTACAAAAGCTCGGCTCAAACAGGCATTGCTGAAGTACAGGCAAAGGCTGGGGACATTGCCGGAGCGAAAGAAACCCTGGTGCTGGCTGTCAATAGCGCCGATAACGTTGAAAATGCAGATTTGAAAAGCATTAATCAGCACCGTATCGCCGAGGTTCAGGCAAAATATTCTATCTCCGGTATCCCCATGGTAACACCGGGGCAAAAAACAATAGTGAAGGTTTCGGCTCAACCGGCTATTAAAGTTTCCGATTGGCTTAGTAAACTTGATTACAAGTCTAAACAAGGCGAATGTGCCCTTGATACCGACCCTTTTATAGACCTGGCCGGTTACCTGACTGCTCAACACTCCGATGATCCTCAAATATTTTTTAAGAGGCTTTATGATACAGCGGAAAAAATTGTTACAGCCCAAAAGGTTATTGACAAAATGCTGAAACAGCAGGCCAGCCAATGAAGTACCCGGTAACTCACACTTAAAAAGCCTTTAGCTGAAAAGTTGGTAGCTTTTTTTATTTTATAACTATCATTTCATGACTGAGGATAGATTTAACTTCAAAATTTACCCACCCATTGTTTACTGATGCGGGAGCGCTGTGACCGTCAACCAGGAACCGCAGGTTTTTCCCTTCCACACCATTTGACAGCTTTATACTCACCTTCAGGGGGCCTGTAGGGATTAGCTCATGTATAGGCTGGCGCCAGGCAGCAGGATTGGTAAGGTTAACCAGGTGCAGGATAAGCCTGTCAGGCTGGCTGTAAGGATGGCAGTCTATCAACCCTGCACCATCAACCTTTAACGGGATATTATCCCTGGCAGCCCAGCGAATAAGATTTGCTAAGAGGTCGCCATGATCCGGCAAATTATACTGACCAAAAACACGGTCAATATCTGCGGGCATAAAAACTACGCGACCTTTATATTTTGTATTGAGGATCAATCCAGGTATATCTGTTTTGGGCTGGCGCATCCATGATGTTTCGGGCGGATAGATGGGAAATGCGGGAATGAAGGTCATTAGCACTTCAACGCCAGTTTCAAGCTGCAGGGGTTGCAAATTGCCACCGAAAGGCAATATATCTGTTTCTTCAAAACCTTTAAGTACAGGGTGGCGGGCGTTGGTTATCAAGGGCTCATCACCAATTTCAGGGCCATCAACCTGTCTGCGTAATTCTGGCGTAAGGCGTAAATAAGTATGTTCGGTGCCAGGCACTATATTTTTATGATTAGGATTAGTTTGGTGTGCCCCGAATAATTCTCCAAGTGCATAATCAGGCCTGGCATTCCCCCATTCATCATACAAACTGCTTTCTCCGGTAGCTATCAATCCGCCTCCGCCTTCAACAAATCGCTTTACAGCAGCAATCTGCGTATCGCTCATCGAACCCAAATTTGGTAGTATTAATAACGAAAGTTGTTTTGCATCGTCATTAATTTGGTCGGCATGAATAATAATATAAGGTATCCTTGCCCTTAACAGCGCTTGTGTGATACCACGGGCCGGCATATCCACCAATTGATCAGCATTATCGCGACCATAAAAATCAGTATTCTGTTGCGACCAAACTATGCCAACGGTAGCAACCGGCAGGCGATTGATCAAAAACTCTTCATTGATTTTATGCCAGCGCATTACCGGTTCAGCCGTATGATAGGCACGTCGATCTTCGTGATAGGCAGCAACGTGGTGCCACCAGGGCTGTATGCCCCCTGCAATGCCCGCTATCATCCACATCCGGGCCTCTGCCGCAGGTTTTGCCGACAAACGAAAAGTAACAGTGCCTTGCTGGTACATGGCCATACTTTCAGGTATAAGCTTATCCCAGCCAAGCATCCCGTGGAGCATTTTTCCAATATCACCATTATGCTGAAATCCCCCTGCATCACTGCGGCCCTGGTCATCTATCATCATAATATGCGCCCTGCTGCAAATTCCTTTGTAATCCCGGAAACTGTTGCTTTGACCGCTTATTGAGCCGCTATTCATGCCAGACCAGGTGCACTCTGCGCCTCCGGCTGTTTTCGTTACTGTATTGTTCAAATCCCAGAGTTCAAGCCTCCGGTTATAATTCCATTTGATCCATTGCTGGTAGGTTTTACTTTCCCAATCTTTAACAGTTGGGATATCCTTTTGACTGAAAGGTTTGAAGCTTTTTTTACAATTCTCACAATAACAGGGCGTGTTGCGATCGAGGCCGCTCCAGCTATTGTCTGTAAATCCCTCCGGGTGATACAATGCAATTATTTCGCGCATAATAGCCGGAATATGTTCGTTGTAATAAGGGCCGTTTACACAGGTGATATAAAGGTTGCCTGCACGGTGTGGTTCCCCGCTAATATCCACTGCGAACCAGTCAGGATGTGCTTTATAAAGTTCCTCCCCTGCCCTGTTTGAATCCATACGGGCAAAAACAGCCAAACCATCTTCATGAGCGGCCCGGCATAATTCACCAAACAAATCGCGGCCCTTAAGAAATGGCGATGACTGATGAAATGGTATTTTACTTGGATAATAGGCAACTATACCACCGGCATTAATGATTACGCCCTGTACCTGTGTACGCTTCCATTGCTTGCGCCACCAGGAGACATCATAGCGTTGGGGATCTGTTTCGGTTATATTGGTTTGCCCCCAACGGATTACTTGCCGGTACCATGGTAGTTTCCCGGTTTGTACCGTACTGGTATGCTCTTTAGCAAATAAAGTAAAATCCGAAGCAGCAATTGCAGCGGTACCTATAGCTACTTGTTTCAAAAAGGTTCGCCTGTCGTCACCGCCGGTAAATTTAAGATCGCCCATAAAGCATGAATTGATTGATTTATAAGCGAAAGTAGGCATTATTATAATTTTATAGTGCGTATCACACCATCGAAGGCGCCACGCCAAATGCTTTTTTAAAGGTGTATGAAAAGTGTGAAAGGTTTTCAAAGCCTACATCAAGATATACATCTGATGGCTTGCGGCCCTTTTCCCTGATCTGGTAGTAAGCTTCCGAAAGCCGTTTATGTTGCAGCCATTGGCCGGGCGAAGTTTGAAAAACCTTTTCAAAATCCCTTTTAAAACTTGCCAAACTCCGGCCTGTAAGCCGGGCAAACTGCGCCGTTGGCACATTGAACATATAATGTTTGTTCATATAATCCTCAAGATCAATCTTATAGGGTTCGCTGAAATCAAAGAGAAAATCATAAAAAATAGAATCTGTCCGAAGCAGCAGCTCGACCGCTTCACGGGTTTTTAAATCGGTCATTGCGGCGGATGGTTGTTCAGAAGAATTAAACCAGGGCATAAGCGAATCAAAGTATCCCCTTATGAAAGGATCGGGCGACAACTCCTTCATTGGGTAGTCGGTATATTTTCCTGCTGCAACGAGTTTGTTTTCGGCACTGAAACGGCGCAGAAAATCCTGCCCAAGAAATATATTTATCGACTTAAACTCTCCTCCCGGAGGGGGCACCTTTACCGATTTCACTAAATGATTCCTGCGGATTATCCCAATCGACCCCTGACTTAAAACTCTTAAACCCTCATTTGTCTGCAGATGAACATCCCCCGAAATTATATAACCCATAGAATGTTCTGGAACAAACTGTTCGTGACCACGCTGCTTCTCGCAAAAACAGGAAAAAAGCAGGTTATTTACCTGGGAATAGTCATTGGTCATTTTGTCATTAGTCATTACGTCATTGGTCATTGTTGCTTCAAAGCCTAATCTCTAATCAACTAATCTCTAATCACTTTAACCGGCTCATCAGCATTTTATCAAAGATACGGTCAGGCAGCACTTTACGCATAAAAAGCAGCAATTTAGCCATATAGCCGCCGGAATATCTTGTTTTTGGTTTTTTTGCTTCAATGGCCTTCTTTACAAGATCGACAATTACGCCCGGTTCTGCGCTGTTGGTGTCTGCCTTCACGAACCCTTCAGTAAAGCGGTTAACAAGCGATTGATAAGCCGTTTGGCCCGATATTTTCCTCAAATTACTTATGGCAATTCCAGACCACTCGGATTTTACACCGCCAGGTTCAATCACCACTACATCAACACCAAACTGCGCAACTTCGTTGCGCAGACTATCGCTCAAAGCTTCCAATGCAAATTTGCTCGCATGGTACCACCCACCAAGCGGCATGGTTATTTTACCCCCGACGGATGAAATATTAATGATTTTGCCGGAATGCTGCGTGCGCATATAAGGCAAAACCAATTGCATTAAACGGGCGGCGCCAAATACGTTAACATCCAGTTGATACTTTGCGTCGGCTATGGGTACATCCTCTATGGCGCCATACGAGCCAAATCCGGCATTATTTATCAATACATCTATCCTGCCTTCGGCTTTGATAATAATATCAATACCATTAACCATCGAAGCATCATCAGTTACATCCATTTCCAACACCTTCACGCCAAGCGAGCGGATATCTTCCATTTTATCAACCCGGCGGGCTGCACCATAAACAATATGGCCATCACTTAAAAGTGATTTAGCAAACTCCTTGCCCATACCAGCCGATGCGCCGGTTATTAATATTACTTTTTTCATTTGTTTCTTTATTTACAAAACAAAGATCGGGACAAAATTATAAGCAGAGTTTGCTGTGAGGCTCAATTTTACTTTGCTGGAAGGCTCAAGGTTAGAGATTAGAGACTGGAGATTAGAGTATGGATTATAAGCAGTTAAAAAAAATAAATTTCGAAGATTTAAGACCCAACTACTCACTCTTTAAGCTATTTACAGGATTAGTTACAGCAACTTTTATGGTTTGATAACTTATTACCACAATCGCTATCATTAAAATTAAAAAAACTGGCAGCGTTAACAGCCACCAGTTAATTGTGATATGATAAGCATAGGATGTAAGCCATTTGTTCATGATAAGCCAGGTTACTGGTATTGCTAAAATTGCGGCTAAAGCAACCAGTTTTACAAAATCCTTTGCCAGCAATACCAGTATTTGATTTATTGCCGCCCCCAATACTTTTCGGATACCGATCTCTTTTGTGCGCTGTGTTGCTACCAAATAAGCAAGCCCATATAAACCTAAACAAGCTATCAGAATAGAAAGAATAGTAAAATAGTTGAACAGCTTTATACTTGTAATATCCTTTTGATACATGGCGTTAAAGCCATCGTCCAAAAAATTATAGCTAAACGGCACATCGGAGAAAAAGCTTTGCCAGGTGGCTTTAATAGTCTTCAACTGATCGGGCGCAATCTTTACAAACACCGAAGACGAGCGGTCCCCGTTATAAACCATTACCAGCGGCGCAATAGGGTTATGCATAGAGCTGTAATGAAAATTTTTAACTACACCTGTAACGCGTCCCTTATGATCCATACCTTCTACTCGCTGGCCAATGGGGCTTTTCCATCCCATTTGTTGTACAAAGGCTTCATTAACTATAAAGCCTTCCTTTTTATCGGTTGCCATAGCGTCTGATAGATTTCTTCCGGCTATCAGCTTCATGCCCATCAATGGGATAAATTTGTCGTCAATCTCAAAATAATTTGAAACCACTTCCCTTTTTGTGCCATTTACCGTAGCCAGAGTTGTAGACTTTGGCGTTTCGCCGTTGCCCATTGAAAAACTAAGCCCGACTGACGTGCCTTTAACCGCGCTTAGCTGTCTTAAAGCATTATTGAAAGCAGGAACACGGAGCATAGCCACTGAATCATCAGGCAGCGAAATATTTAATACCTGGTTATTATTAAAACCAAGCGACCGGTGCTGAATAAAATTTATTTGCTTGTTCATGATAAAGGCACCGGCTATCATCACCGTGGCAATTACAAACTGTATAACTGTAATAGTCTTTCGGAGCGTTAAACCTTTTGTTTGATGCTTAAAATTGCTTTTTAAGGCAGTTATAGGCTGAAACGATGATAACACAAAGGCCGGGTACAAACCTGTTAATAAGGATGAGGCCAAAACAACCCCGCATATAATCCAGAAACTATAGGATGACCATGCATGCGAAATTTTAATTTGCAGCAAACTGTTTAAAAATGGCAGCATGATAAACATCAGCGCTATACCTATTACCAGCGCTATGCAGGTTACAAAAAACGACTCGAATAAAAACTGCCTGATAAGGCTTGATTGTATGGCGCCGTTTACTTTTCGAACACCTACTTCTTTTGCCCGCTCGGTAGCCCGAGCGGTAGAAAGGTTAATATAGTTCAGTAAGGCAATCACCAAAATAATCATTGCCAATACTGAAAAAATAAAGACCAACTGTTTGTCGCCTTTAACGGTATCACCCATGTTCCCGGCAATAAAGTGTACGTCCTTTAACGGTTCAATATTGAATTTTATTGAATATTTTGCCGCACCTGTTTTATTTAGTATGGGCTGGATATCATTTTTTGATATCAAGGCCAGCTTTTTTGCAAATGCTTCGTAATCAGTATTTTGCCTGAAAAGCACAAAGGTATAATCATCAAAATCAAAACCTGTCCAGTTGGTTACTTTCGAAAAATCACCAGGCAATAAGGCGTCGATTTTAAGATCGGAGTTTTCGGGGAGGTCTGCAAGTACGGCTGTTACATTGCAAAGCTGCTTATTACACGTAATAGTTTTCCCGATAGCTTTATCATTACCGAAATACTTTTTGGCCAAACTTGCGGTAATGACGATGCCATGCGGATCTTTTAAAGCTTGCGAAGGGTTACCTTCAGTAAATTGCCAGGTAAAAACGTCGAATACATTGGCATCCGTTTTATAAACAAATTTCTCCTTGAATAATTGGTCATTAACCTTCATTACCGCTTCGTCGGGCTCCAAGCGTACCGCTGTTTCAACTTCCGGATAGTTGTGGTTTAAAGTTGTTGCCAAAGGTGTTGGCGATAATGCAACGGTAAGGTTATCCTTTTCGGGTGTGCGCACCATATTGGTAATGCGTACGATCCTGTCCTTTTTGGTATTATAGCCATCATAGCTTAGCTCATAATTAACATACAGTGAAATAAGCAAACATGCGGCAATGCCAATTGAAAGACCGCCGATATTAATAAGGGAAAAACTTTTATGCCGGATAAGGTTGCGCCAGGCTATTTTCAAATAATTTTTTATCATATAATCAATTATTATAGCCCGAATGTAAATGATTTAAATGATCAAATTTAAATTTTAACAACTGATTAACAGATATTTAACAAAGTTTAACAAAGCCGGGCACTACCACCCCGCCGCTTCCCCGTCCTTCCTGCTTTCTGATGCGCCAAAATATACTTTTTGCGCCGGATCGTACCTGATAGCCTGGTAACCACCATAACTGCCCGGGATCTCATAACCTATTTTATGCCCCATGTACATCAGGCTACGGATGGTTTCATAAGGGAAACCGGATTCGAGATAGATCATGCCTACTCCTTGTCTTTTTTCGCCGGTTGGTTCCGATGAACCCTGGTGGTCAATCCTTGGCGCATCGCCTGCTTCCTGGGCGTTCATGCCGAAATCTATCATGTTCATCAGTATCTCCACATGGCCAAGCGGCTGAAAACTCCCGCCCATTACGCCAAAGCTCATAAACGGCTTGCCGTCTTTAGTTACAAAAGCGGGGATAATGGTATGGAATGGCCTTTTATGCGGTGCATACGTATTGTTTTGCCCTTCTTCAAGCGTAAATAACTGCCCGCGGTCCTGGAAAGTAAAACCCAAACCATCCGGCGACATGCCCGAACCGTAACCCTTGTAGTTACTCTGGATAAGCGATACCATATTGCCATCGCCGTCGGCAACAGTAAGGTAAATGGTATCCCCATCCTTTAACGCAGGATTGCCAGCCTCATAACTTGCCGAAGCCCTATTAGGGTCGATCAGCTTGCGGCGCTCGGCAGCATAAGATTTTGAGATCAGTTCGTTTACCGGTATTTTGGCAAAATCAGGATCGGCGTAGTATTTGGCCCGATCTTCAAACGCCAGCTTTTTTGCTTCTACAAATAAATGGATATGCTCAGGGCTGCCCCATGTTATTTTACTGAAATCAAAGCCCTCCAAAATATTCAGCATTTGAAGTACGCATATCCCCTGTCCGTTAGGGGGCAGTTCCCAGACATCATAGCCCCGGTAATTAGTGCTTACAGGTTCAACCCATTCAGAATGATGGTCGGCCAGATCTTTATAAGATAAAAACCCGCCGTTTTTCTTCATAAACGTATCTATGGTGCGGGCTATATTGCCTTTATAAAAGGCATCGCGGCCGCCTTTGGCAATCTTTTCAAGCGTATTGGCTAATTGCGGATTAGTGCGGATATCTCCCCGGCCCGGAATTTTACCGCCGGGATTATATAATTCAACAATATTAGGATACTGCCCGTAAAGCGCTTTGATGGCTTTTAACGAGCCTGCGGATTCATCAGCTACCGGAAAACCATTGCGGGCGTAGCCAATGGCATAAGATAACACCTGGTCCATGGGCATTTTGCCAAAGCGGCTATGAAGGGTATACCAGCCATCAACGCAACCTGGCACGTTTACCGGCAACGGACCCGTCGCCGGGATATATTTTAACCCGCGTTTTTTAAATTCATCCAAGGTTAAACTATAAGGTGAGCGCCCGGAGCCATTAAGTCCGATCAACTTGCCGGTTTTGGCTTCATAAACTATTGCGAAAATATCGCCGCCAATACCATTTACATGCGGCTCGACTACGCCCAGCACGGCATTTGCCGCAATGGCCGCATCAACCGCCGTACCGCCATGCTTCAAAACATCAATAGCGGCCTGGGTGGCCAATGGCTGGCTGGTACAAGCCATACCATGCTGCGCCATAACCTCGCTGCGCGTGGCAAAAGTTTTGCCGTATGGCCTGTCTTGCGCTGACAGGAGGGCTGGAGCGCTTAAGAAAGTCAAAATAAAAAACTGACAAAAGCCGATGATGTTTGATTTCATAGAAATGGGAGTTTGTACCAAGCTAACCTATTCATTATTATTGTCTTTAACAAGTACCCCATCAAATATGCCCGCCATTTATTAACCAAAGTTAAGTCACGTAGTATTACGTATTATAATAGGTAATTCAACGGAAATTTATTTATAATTTTATGTCTTAATTTGTTAATAATTAAGACAATAGTTCTTACTTTAATATATTTATTGCAATAATAAATTCATTAATTGTTTAACTCATGAAAAAATCAATACTTTTTCTGCTATGTTTTTGTGTGTACACATCGTTTGCACAATTCAAATATCCCCCAACAAAAAAGGTCGACAGCGCCAATACCTATTTCGGCGTAACCTATAAGGACCCTTATCGTTGGCTGGAATATTTGAAGGACACTTCTGTTGTTTCGTGGTTTCAGCGCCAGGCCGATTTCAGCAATGCTATTTTAAATAAACTGAATGGCAGGGATGAACTGATAGCTGAATGGAAAAAGCTGGACAAACTGAAACCCTCAGCTATTACCGGCATCATTTATGAGAACGGCAGGCTTTTTTATAAGAAAACAATGCCCGGCGAAGCAGTGGGTAAACTTTACTATCGCCAGGGTGAGAACGGGGAAGAAACTTTATTGTTTGATCCGTTAACTTATATCAGCGGTAAAACACTATCTGTGCAGAGTTATGTGCCAAGTTTTGACGGACATTTGATCGCCATCGCTTATTCGCAAAAAGGCGCAGAGGTATCTGTACTCAAAATTATGAATGTGGATACCCGTCAGTTTTTAGAAGACGAAATTTATCCGAGCCGGGGAGCTGAAAGCTGGTCGCTGGATAATAAATCTGTCCTTTACCTGTCTTTAAAAACGGCTGACAATACAGACCCTAAAGCCAGGCTAAACACAAAAACAAAACTGCACGTCATCGGCCAGGATACCTCGAAGGACATTGATTTTTTCAGTTCCGCCAGTTACCCTGAACTGCACCTGGAAGCAAGAGCATATCCATATATATTGGTGGACGAAGATAATCCCGGCTATATTTTCGCTGAACCGAACACTGTGCAACGTGATTTAACAGGTTATTATGCACCTATGCCGGGGCCTTCCTCAGGGCATATCGATTGGAAAGTATTATGCACCCCTGCTGATAAACTCGTACGATCAATGGGTGTTATAGGTGGTACAGTTTATGCGATAACCCACGACAATGCAAAGAATTATAAATTAATATCAACCCCGCTTAACAATGTTGATTGGAAGAATGCTAAAGTTATTGTCCCTGAAAAAACTGATGAAACGCTTGAGCTTTTTGTGCGAACTAAGGATTACCTGGTATTACACTATAGTAATGGTATAACCGACCGTTTATATAAGTATAACCTAAAAACAAAAAAAACTGAGGAACTGAAACTACCGATTTCAGGCAATCTTACTATTTTCAGGCTCAATTGTTTCAATACCAAAACTAATAAATGTTTGGTAAGCTTCGTTTCCAACCTTAAACCTACAACCGAATTTGAATTGGATGCCGCTACCGGCAATTTTTCGCCCAGCATTTTCAATCATCCGGCTGCCTACCCGGATGCCTACAACCACTTAATTGAAAAAAATGTAGAGGTAAAAGGGCATGACGGTGTCATGATACCTTTAACCCTTTTTTACCGTGAAGGAACGAAACTTGACGGCAAAAATGTTTGCTTAATGGATAGTTATGGCGCTTACGGCGTCAGCATGAGCCCATATTTTTTTGTATATGAGGTTTCGCTGGCTGTGAAAAACGATGTAGTGATAGCGCTGCCGCACGTGCGGGGCGGCAGCGAAAAAGGCCAGGCATGGTATATGGCTGGCTATAAAACCACCAAACCAAACACATGGAAGGATTTTAACAGCTGTGCCGAATACCTTATTCATGAAGGGTACACGGAGCCTTCACGGCTTTCAGGCTGGGGAACAAGTGCAGGCGGCATCCTGATAAGCCGTGCGATAACCGAAAGGCCAGACCTGTACGCTGCTGCTATTTGTAATGTAGGATGTGCCAATGCCATGCGCCTGGAATTTTCTGCAAACGGCCCGGTTAATATCCCCGAATTCGGAACAGTAAAAGACAGTATAGAATGCAGAGCCCTATATGAAATGGATGGTATGCAGCATGTAGTAAAAGGAACTAAGTATCCGGCGTTGATTTGTGTGGGAGGCTGGAACGATCCGCGCGTAGTGCCCTGGGAACCTGCTAAATTTGCCGCAGCTGTGCAAAACGCTTCCTCCTCTGGAAAACCCGTGTTAATGAAAGTGAACTATGACAATGGCCATTTTACAGAAGATAAAAATGTAGAATTTGCCAATTATGCTGACCAATTGGCTTTCGTGATGTGGCAATGCGGGCATCCGGATTTTCAGTTGAAAAATAATTAATAACCCCTTGAGTTTAGTATGAAAAAACAATTTGTGTTGATAATACTGCTAATATTATATAGCCAGGCTCATGCAAATATAAAAGATAGCAATTCATATTCTTTCTCCGTCAAAATTACTGGCAAAGGAAAACCGATGATCCTTATCCCCGGCAATAAAGGTTCGGCCGATACTTATAATGAAGTGGTTGTGCATTATAAAAGCCGTTATAAATGTTATGTGATTACTTTAGCAGGATTTGCCGGGCAACCGCCATCGGGCGTGCACGATCATTTGTTACTAAAACAAAGAGATGATATTATTCGGTATATTACAGATAAACGCCTGCATAAACCTGTATTAGTAGGCTTTAGCTTCGGTGCAGCCCTTGCCATGTGGGTAGCCTGTACCAAACCTGACCTGATCGGGCCTTTTATTGACCTTGACGGAACGCCATTTGATGCCGGGGTCGACGCTGATCATTTTAATAAAGATTCTTTGATTAAAGCTAACGGAGAAAGGTATGCAAAGGCATTAACGAGAACACCTGCTTATTGGAAAATGCGCGATTCTGTGTATCACTCCCCCGCATCATATAAAATCGGATTTGCTGAAGTACAAAATCTTGTTTCTGATACTAATCGCATAGCTGAAACTTATAGATGGGACGTAGCAAGCGATTTTAGAAGTAGTGTATTAATGAACCTGGAAGCAGATACGCTGGATATGAGGGAGGATGTAGCCAAAATAAAATCCCCGATATTATTACTGGGGTCATGGAAAGGCTGGGATGTAATTAAAACAAAGGCAGACGCGGAGAAACGTTATGGAGCACAATTCGTAAAGGCAAAAAATATAACTATCGCCTTTTCTGAAAATGGCAAGCATTTTTTAATGTGGGAGGATTTTGACTGGATGATAGGCGAAATGGATAAATTCCTTTTGAAATATGATTGAAGCTTAAAAAATCTCGCCCACATCAATAAAAAGCCCATGGGAACCCTCACGTCCAAAACCATAGTCGATGCAGATATTTGTTTTTGATATTGTATTCAGCTTTATTCGCAGGCCGGGGCCGTAACCTGGCTGTATACCTTGCAGTTTGGTGCCCGGCGCTGCCGAAAGTGATTCGGCGTTCAAAAAAAACACACCGCCTATCAGCCCGTTATCTGATAATTTATAACGGTACTCACCCTCAGCATATACCATGTCCGCCCCCCTGAACCTTCCCTGGATATAACCACGACCGGTAGCCGAGAAAGCATCCCATTGAGTGCTCGGCAAATCAAGATAGCCGGGTTTACCGGTTAAAGTAAGCCAGTCAAAACTCCATAGAGCCAGTACATTGTCCGAGCCTTCGGGTAAATTTATATACTTGCGTACATCAATAGTTAACGACTGCCATTGCCCGGTACTTCCCAAAAAGTCCAGGTTATCACGATATTGTACGGCAGCATAGGCTCCTTTATAAGGGTTAATGGCATTGTCCCGCGAATCTAATAGTACATTTAAGGTAAAGCCGGATGCAATAGTATTCGATGATTTACCGTAGGCAGCATAATCATTGTAGGCGCCTTTATCCGTTATATCCCAATGATCGTCAATTATATACCCGGCGCCTGCATACAAATTCCCGGTAATGTGCCGTAAAGCAGTTTCATAAAACCTGATATAGGAATAGTCCATCGGGTCCTCGTGCAGTATATTTGAGCTGCTGCCGAGGCCATAAGTGCTTTGCGGATATTTGTAAAAACGTGTATCTCCCACAAAGTTATATTTATTGTTCCTGCTCCATATACTGCTTTCTATTGGAAAAGTAAACTGTTTATTTTCGGTAAATGATGTGCTGGCAACAATAGTTGATATCCTTGATTGTGGCCCTGTCCTGAAAGCCATATTACCAGATACTACCACTGCAAACCTGGATACAAGCGTATAACCAATAGCAGGGACAACAGTAAAAGTGGGCTTTGATGTGACTGAATCGACTTTAGGAGTAGGATTAAAATTAAAAAACGCCGTCAACAAATCAGCAACGTCCACTTGCTTTTTTTTAAGGATTTTCTTGATAGCCAGGGTATCCCTTATAGAAGCAGTATCTTTTAAAGTGCCGTTTTTAGGTTTTACAGGTATCGTTTTAATAGGAACGTCTTTGTTTTGTTGTGCAAAAAGCGCTTTCGAAAATAATATTCCGATAATAAAAATACTTAACCTAAAAAATACCTTCATTTATTTATTTTGACAAAACCGGCAAATCAAATTTAACGGCAATGTTAAATTAGCGTTAAGAGTCGATTTTTAAACTTAGATTCGAAGGTAATCATTCTGTTACAATTGAGATAATGAACATGCATAGTGTGTTTAGTTATGACGGTAACGTGGCAATTTACAATTGGCTTTACAATATACTTACAAATGTAAATTAAGAGTCAAGGTATAATGGGCAGGAAAAAATTGAGGTGCAATCAGCCGTTTCCAGAAAATAAAAAAATACTTTTGAGAGCGGGGATTTAGGGGAAGGTGATATCTGTTATAGTTCAATTATCATGACTCTTGATATCCTGGTTATTAATCCTATTCAAGCCTAAAAAATTTCGCCTACATCAATAAAAAGCCCCCTGGAGCCTTCGCGCCCAAGGCCGTAATCGATGCTGATATTGGTTTTTGATATGGTATTCAGTTTTATCCGTAAACCGGGGCCATAGCCAGGTTGAATGCCTTGTAGTTTAGTCCCCGGAGCTGCCGACAGCGTTTCCGCATTCAAAAAAACAACCCCGCCCAACAGGCCGTTAGCTGTAATCTTATAACGATATTCCCCTTCCCCATAAATCATCTGCGCCCCCCGGAACCTTCCCTGTATATAACCTCTGCCAGTAACAGAAAAAGTATCCCATTGTGTACTTGGCAGATCAAGGTAACCGGGCCTCCCGCTAAGGATCAGCCAGTCATAGCTCCATAAAGCCAGCACATTATCAGACCCTTCGGGGAAATTGAAGTATTTCCTTGCATCAACAATTAAAGAACGCCAACTGGTGGTACTTCCTAAAAATGAATAGTTGTCCCTGTATTGCATGGAAACGTAACCACCCTTTGAAGGATTTATCGCATTATCACGTGAGTCAAGCAAGGCATTAAAGGTAAAACCTGATGAGATAGTATGGGCTGCTTTGCCATATAAAGAATAATCAGAAACGGTACCATCCAGGTTGCCCTTATCCGAAACATCCCAATGATTATCAAAAATATAACCCAGCCCTAAATAGAAATTTCCGCTGATATGCCGCAATACTGTTTCATAAAACTCAAAATAGGAATAGTCCATCGGGTCTTCATCCTTTATATTTGAGCTGCTGCCTAAACCAAACGTGCTTTGCGGGTACTTATAATAACGATAATCACCTACAAAATTGTAGGTATTGTTTTTACTCCAGATATTGGTTTGTATTGGAAAGGTAAACTGTTTATTTTCTGTAATTGCTGAACTTGCTATTATAGTTGAAATGCGCGATTGCGGCCCTGTGCGAAAAACCATGTTCCCTGACAGTACAAAAGCAAGCCGGGTAACCAGGGTATAACCAAGTGCGGGAATAATGGTTAAAGATGGTTTTGTGGTAACTGTGTCTGGGTTTGTTCCAGGCTGAACATTAAAGAACTCTTCCAATACATCTGAAATATCTTTTTGCTTTACTCCTTTTTGGTTGCGTACTATCGAATCCTTCTTAAATACAATGCTGTCGCCTTTTTTATTCTTAACGGGTATGGTTTTTAAGGGTACCGGTTTATTTTCCTGCGCAAAAACGGCAACAGTAAAAAACAATCCGAAAATTAATAAACCAGACTTAAAAAGTAACTTCATTTATGCCATTTACAAAATCCCGGCCATATTTTAATCGCAATGATAACTTAATTTAACCAGAGTTTAAATCAGGGTCGAAGGTAATCATTCTGTCACAAGTGGAATGAAGAATTTCTTTGTGAATTAGTTATGACGATAAAGTTGCAATTGCAACCCGTATTACCAGTATCCTCGTTTTACATTATCATCTTAATGCAAAGAATCAGGATAATTGTTTTGCCAATGGGTCGAAAATTGCATTTTTGTAATCTCCATTCTTTTTTGGGGATCTTTTCACAACATGTTTAAATGGAATCAACAACAATAGAAGCCCCACAGCAAATAGTTCAAAAAACCGTTTTCGGCATTTTGTTTGCCATCAGTTTTGGCCACCTGCTGAATGACCTGCTTCAATCAATTATCCCGTCGATATATCCGCTCTTAAAACAAAACTTCCATTTAAACTATACTCAGATAGGTCTGATCACTTTCACATTCCAGATCACCGCATCATTATTGCAACCCTTCGTAGGCTCTTATACCGACCGCAAGCCACGCCCCTACTCATTGCCTGTTGGCATGTGTTTAACACTTACCGGCGTCATTTTGTTATCATGGGCCGCAAGTTTTACAGCTTTATTATGCGCCGCGGCCGTAATGGGGATAGGCTCGTCTATTTTTCACCCGGAATCGTCACGCCTGGCCCGCCTGGCTTCAGGCGGAAAAAAAGGAGTGGCACAGTCTATTTTCCAGTTAGGCGGCAGTGCGGGCAGTGCAATAGGCCCTTTGTTGGTAGCGCTTATTGTTGTACCCTATGGCCAGCATTATATCCTTTGGTTCACTTTGGCGGCGCTCACCGGGATCATCCTATTATCGATGGTGGGGCAATGGTACAAAGCCCATCTCAATATGATGGCTAAAAAGCCAGCTTTAAAAGAAGAAGTACATGCCAATTTGCCGAAAGCCAAAGTGATCATTTCGCTGAGCATATTACTGCTGCTGATATTCTCCAAATTCTTTTACCTGGCCAGCATGACCAGTTATTTTACTTTCTTCCTCATCAACAAATTTCACCTTTCTATTCAGCAATCGCAGCTTTGTTTATTTGCGTTTTTAGTTTCTATAGCGGCCGGCACTATCATCGGCGGCTACCTGGGCGACAAATTCGGCCGCAAATATGTCATCTGGTTCTCCATCCTCGGTGTTGCGCCTTTTACTTTAATGCTACCTTATGCCGATTTATTCTGGACCATCACTTTATCTGTTATTATTGGCATTATCCTTTCTTCCGCGTTTTCGGCCATTGTTGTTTACGGGCAGGAACTTGTACCCGGTAAAGTAGGTATGGTATCGGGTTTGTTTTTCGGACTTGCATTTGGCATGGGCGGTTTAGGCTCCGCGCTATTGGGCTGGTTAGCTGATCATACCAGTATCACTTATGTTTTTGAAGTATGTGCATTTCTGCCGCTCATTGGCATTATTACCGGTTTTTTGCCAAATATTGAGGGGAAGAAAAGGTCATTTCGTCATTAGGTCATTTCGTCATTGGTTTGCAGTCTGTCAATTTGCAACTGCTAACTGCCTACTGCAACCTCCCCTACTCCGCCCTCAAACTCTTCACCGGGTTTGCAATCGCTGCTTTAACCGATTGAAAGCTTATCGTAATAAAAGCAATAACCACTGCAATTAAACCTGCGACCGCAAAAACCCACCAACCTATACTGATGCGGTAGGCATATGCCTGCAGCCATTTATGCATGGCAAACCATCCCAACGGCGTAGCTATTACAATGGCTATAAATACCAGTTTTACAAAATCCTTGGCCAGCAGGGTAACGATGCGGCTTACACTTGCGCCAAGTACTTTACGTACGCCGATTTCGCGGGTGCGTACCTGGGCGGTGTAGGCTGCCAAGCCTAATAAACCGAGGCAGGAGATGAATATGGCTATGGTTGCAAAATAATTGAATAATGTTCCTTCGCGCTGTTCGCTTTGGTAGAGGCTGTTAAATGTGTCGTCTAAAAAGGCATAACTAAAAGGGAATTGCCCGTTATACTGCTTAAACTGTTTAGCGGCGGCGGCTATAACTTTTGGGGCATCGCGGCCTTCTGTTTTTATATACATAGTGCCCAATGCATGGGGGGTATAATGAAAGACCGCAGGACCTATTTTTTCCTTCATGGAGGCAAAATGAAAGTCCTTTACCACGCCGATGATGGTTCCTTTTGTCCTAAACATCCGGAACCGCTGGCCAAGGGGGTTTTTCATGTTTAATTCCTTAACGGCAGTTTCGTTTATAATGAAATGCCCGCTATCGGCTACGGCTCCTGTAAAACCTGCGCCCTTTACCATTTTTATTTTAAAGAAGGATATAAAGTCCTTATCAATTGCCATATCATGCACAATAATAACCTGGCCGGGCAATTTGCCATCCCAATCATTATCGCCGTTAAAGCCGGCCATGTTAACAATATTTGAGTTTGACCGGGTGATGCCCAAAACACCGGGCTGTTTTAGTAATTCGGCCTTTACAGCATCGTAATGCCGGCCCATGGCGCGCATCCAGAAGGCCAGCGTATGGCTCTTGTCATAACCCAATTGTTTTGAGCGGATATAGTTTAACTGGCTGGTGATGACGATGGTGCTGACGATCAATACCACCGAAAATGTAAATTGTGTAACCACAAGTATTTTACGGAACAATACATCGCCAATGCCAGCCGAAATTTTCCCCTTCAGCGCCTTTAACGGTTCGAATGACGAAAGCAACAAAGCCGGATAAATACTGGATGCCGCCAATGTGCCTGCAATGGCAGCTAAAACGATAAGCCAGATATGGTAATTGTCCAGGTTAAATACGAGCTGCTTGCCGGACAGTTGGTTAAACAGCGGCATTAACACAAATATAAGTCCGAAAGCCAGTAGCGCTGCTATTAAAAAGAGCAAAGCGGTTTCGATGATAAACTGCATAAAAAGCTGTGCCTTTGCCGCACCGACAATTTTGCGCATGCTTATTTCTTTTGAGCGCAGCATAGATCGCGCGGTAGAGAGGTTTACATAGTTGATGCAGGCTATCACCAGTATGAGAAGGGCGATAACAATAAAAATCCTGACCGTTTCGATCCCTTTGTCTGTAAGATCGGAATTGTACAAATGCATTTTTGCGATGGGTAGTAGCAAATAACTTCCATCCGTATCTTCGGGCCTGAATCTGAGATGTATTTTTTGGAGAGGAAGCACCAGGCTTTGCGGATTGGTTCCGGGTTTAAGCAGCAAATAGGTTTCGTACCCGTAAAAATCAAAATTGGTATTCAGGTCGACATGATTTGCCAGCATGGATTTTATATGATAGCTCATCGGCATGATCATATCGCAATTTATGCTTGAGTTTTTTGGGAAATTGTTTATTACGCCGCTAACTGTAAAACTAATCCGGTCATCGGCTATGATCACTTTGCCAATGGGATCGGCAGCGCCAAAGTATTTTTCGGCGGTCTCTTTTGTTATAACTACCGAATTGTCGGTTATAAATGGTTTGGCCGGGTTCCCTTCAATAATAGGGAAATCAAATACCTTAAACATGGAGGGATCGGCAAAAGTTACTTTTTCATCAGCGAAGACTTTATCCCGGAATTTATAGAGGGTAAAGTTATAAGCGGGCGTGAGGCGTACATAATCCAGTATGGCAGGTAATTGGCGCTTTGAAACCGGACCCATCGGCGCTACGATTGATGTAAATATCCGCACGCTGGCGCCTGTTCCGCCGGATGTCTCAAGCTTGTAAATATTTGGGCCATGCTTGTGAAAACTATCAAAACTTAATTCGTCCTGCACCCATAATAATATCAGGATGCCGATTGCCAGCCCGGCGGTGAGGCCGGTAATATTTATAAAGGAGTAAAATTTGTTTTTTAACAAATTTCTCCAGGCGGTTTTGAGATAGTTTTTTAACATGGGTTAGTCATTGGTCACTGTGTCATTAGTCATTGGTTGGCTAATTAAATCAACTACTAATATAGAGTATCCAAATTATCTTTCCAACTGCACAAATGACTAATGACACGATGACCAATGACTACTCCGCTCTCAAGCTTTTCACCGGGTTTGCCACCGCAGCTTTTATCGATTGGAAACTTATCGTAATAAACGCAATAACCACCGCAATTAATCCGGCAAGCACAAAAACCCACCAACCTATGCTGATGCGGTACGCATAGGCTTGAAGCCATTTGTACATGGCAAACCAGGCAAGCGGTGTAGCTATCACAATGGCGATAAATACCAGTGTTACAAAATCCCGTGCCAGCAAACTCACGATGCGGCCTACACTGGCGCCAAGTACTTTGCGTACGCCGATTTCGCGGGTGCGTACTTGTGCGGTGTAAGCTGCCAATCCTAATAAACCAAGGCAGGATATAAATATGGCGATGGTGGCGAAATAGTTAAATAATTCTCCTTCGGTTTGTTCGCCTTTATACAGGTTGTTAAAAATATCGTCCAAAAAGCGGTAATTAAAAGGGTATTCGCTGTTATAATGTTTAAACTGCGCTTCGGCCGCTTTGATAGCCTTTGGTGCGTCACGGCCTGTCGTTTTCACATAAATGTTAAACAGGTATTTTGGCACGTAAATAAAAACAGTCGGGCCTATTTTTTCCTTCATTGATGCAAAGTGAAAATCTTTAACAATCCCAATGATGGTGCCATTGATGCCATCCATTTTAAAACGCTTGCCAACGGGGTTTTTCATAGCAATTTCCTTTATAGCTGCTTCGTTTAAAATAAAATGAGCCGAGTCGCTCACAGCTCCCGTAAATGCGGATCCTGCTACCATTTTGAATTTGAAAAAGGGTATAAAATCTTTGTCGACTGCCATTGGATGAACGATGAAAGTTGAATTTGCTGGTTTGCCATCCCAATCGGGTGTACCATCCAGGCCACCGATCTGCACAATTGGCCCACTGGAACGCGCCACATCCAACACACCTGGCTGTTTAAGGAGTTCGGCACGCACGGCATCGTAGTGAGGTCCGATAGCGCGCATACCAAACATAAAGACATTTGTTTTGTCATAGCCAAGGTCTTTTGACCTGATGTAGTTTAACTGGCCTGTGATAATGATGGTGCCTACGATAAGCACAATGGAAAATACAAACTGCGTAACCACCAGTATTTTACGAAACACAACGTCGCCGATACCAGCGGATATTTTGCCTTTTAATGCTTTCAGAGGTTCAAACGAGGAAAGCAGCAGCGCGGGATAAATGCTGGATGCTGCCAGTGTGCCGGCAATTGTTGCCGATATAACGAGCCAGATGTGGTAATCAGCAAGGTTAAATACAAGTTGTTTGCCGGACACCTGGTTGAATAATGGCATGAGTATAAATATAAGCCCGATGGCGAAAGCAGCCGCGAGCAAAAACAATAAAGCCGTTTCGACAATGAACTGCATAAATAGGTGCGATTTCGCGGCCCCGACAATTTTGCGCATGCTGATTTCTTTTGCGCGCAGCATAGATCGCGCTGTCGACAGGTTTACATAATTGATACAGGCTATGACCAATATAAGCAAAGCGATGATGATAAATATCCTTACGGTGCCGATGCCTTTGTCGGTAAGGTCGGCGTTATAAAGGTGCATTTTTGCAAGGGGCAGCAGCAGGTAATCAGCATCGGTATCGTCGGGTTTATGGACAAGATGCACCTGCCTGATTTTAACGGCAAGACTTTTTAAGTCAGTGCCTGGTTTTAGCAGCAAATAGGTTTCGTAGCCAAAATGATTGAAGTTGGTATTCAGGTCGATCTTATTATCAGCCAGCATGTGGTGGATATGATAGCTAATGGGCATAACCATATCGCAACTGAGGCTTGAGTTATTGGGAAAATCTTTGATTACACCAGTTACAGTAAAGTTTTCCTTATTATCGGCAGATATAACTTTGCCAAGGGGGGCCTCAGTCCCGAAATATTTTTCAGCAGTTTTTTGGGTAATGACCACCGAATTATCGTTCGGGAAAGGGTTTGCAGGGTTGCCCTTTATGATAGGGAAATCAAAAATAGAAAAAATGGACGGATCGGCAAAGGCTGCATTTTCGTCGCCAAAAACTTTATCACGATACTTATAAAGGGTAAAATTATTATTGCCGGTCATCCGAACAAAGTCTTCAATCTGCGGCAATGCCTTTTTTGCAAGCGGACCAATGGGCGCTACGTCAACAGACCATATCTGGCGGCTTGCACCTGTACCGCCGAAAAGCTCCAGACGGTAGATATTAGGCGTTTTTTTATGAAAACTGTCAAAACTAAGTTCATCTTGTACCCACAGCAGTATCAGGATACCGATTGCAAGCCCGGCTGTTAACCCGGCAATGTTAATAACGGAGTAAAATTTGTTCTTTAACAAATTTCTCCAGGCGGTTTTGATGTAGTTTTTCAGCATAAGTGGTTCATTAGTTCACTGGTTCATTAGTTCATTGGTGTCAGCGGGTTGATTTTAGCTTTCGGGCTTTTCTATTAAACACTTCGATTAAAATAAAAGGTTACACAAAAATAAAAATACTCACCAGCAAATTACTCACCACTCACTCCTCACCACTCACTAATTCATTCCGTCTTCAAACTTATCACCGGGTTCATCAAAGCTGCCTTAATGCTCAGGTATGATACCGTCAACATGGCTATGACCGCAACTGTAATGAACGGGATTACAAAAAACATCCAGCTGACATTGATCCTGAAAGCATAGGTTTCCAACCACTTTTGAGTAGCATACCATCCAAGCGGCGCAGATACGATGAAGGCGATAACTACCAGCCGGGCAAAATCTTTATATAACAATTGAAGGATAGTATTAACCGAAGCACCCAGTACTTTACGGATACCAATTTCTTTGGTACGCTGCACAATGGTGAAGGAAACAAGGCCGAATAAGCCCAAACAGGCTACCAAAATGCCGATACCTGTAAAGGCTGCAAACACCTGGCCGAATTGCTTATCGGCATGGTATTGCTCATTAAAGTGCTGATCGAGGAAAAAATAATCAAACTGATCCTGTGGGAAAAAAGCTTTCCAGTTGTTTTTTAAAGTTGCAAGGGTTTGCTGCAAATTGGCTGTATTTATTTTCACTGACACATTTCCGCGCACATCAGGTATACACCGGAAAATAAGCGCGTCATAAGCATCGTGCAGCGATTGCTGGTGATAGTTTTCAACTACGCCAATGATGGTATACACGTCTCCCCAAAAATCAATTTGCTTCCCAATTGCCTGTTCCGGTTTCTCAAAACCCATTAGTTCAGTAGCTTTTTCATTAAAAACAACGGCGTGTGGGTCTGTAGTAAAGTCTTTTGAGAATACCCGCCCGGCTATCAGCTTTGCACCGTAGGCTTTCAGGTAATCATAATCGCCTCCAATGATGCGGTATTGTTTGCCCTGGGACTGATCCGTGCCTTTTAGTTTAATGCCGCCTGCATTCCAGCCGACAGGTTCACCGGGTATCGAAGTCGACACGGTGACGCTTTTAATAGAAGGGTCGCGCAGGCATTCATTTTTAAAAGCGCTCATGCTGCGGTAAAATGAATCAATATGCGCCAGCGGCTGTTTGATCACCAGGGTTTGATCGATATTGATGCCGAGGCTCTGTTTTTCCATAAAGCTTACCTGCCGGTAAACTGTAAGCGAACCGATGAGTAAAAAGATGGAAGCTGCAAACTGAAAAACCACCATCACTTTACGCATTATGACGCCAGAAGACGAAGCGGCCAATTTTCCCTTCATTACTTCTACCGGCTTGAAGCTTGACAGGACAATGGCAGGATAAAAGCCCGAGAAAAATGATCCAACTAAAAACAGCCCCGTAACCGCCAGCCAAAATAGCGGTGTAAACAATAAGCCAAGGGTGATGTCCTGGCCGGATATGGCGGAAAATATCGGTAAAAACACGATGATCAATACGATGGCCAGCACAACGGCAAGCCCGTTCAGCAGCATAGATTCAAGCATAAACTGCATAATCAATTGTCCTTTTGCCGATCCCAGCGTTTTGCGGACACCTACCTCCTTGGCACGGCCAATCCCCCGGGCAGTAGCCAGGTTTATATAGTTGATCCAGGCGATAATGATCACAAATATGGCTATCCCGGCTAATAAATAAACCGACTTACCATCGCCATGCGGCTCAGCCTCACCCATCAAATTCGGCGAAAGGTGTATTTTTTCCACCGGCAGCAAATGATATGCCGCGCTCGCGTCAGACCAGTTTAGTTTTTTATACACGCCGTCTACATAAGGCTTAAATTTAGCTTCCAGCGCTTTAGGGTCAACGCCTGGCTTTAGCAGCAGGTAGGTAAGGCAGCCGTCGTTCAACCATTGATTATCCAAATCATTTTTTGGCCCGACAAATTTCAGCAGGGTGCTGTACGAGATCAGGACATCACTCCTGAAGTGCGTATTTTCAGGGTAAGCCTTCATCACCCCGGTGACCTTCATCGTTGTGGTATCGTATTTAAACGTTTTGCCTACTGCATCAGTGGTTCCAAACAGGTTTTTAGCAACAGTTTCGGTGATCACCGCCGAATTAACCTCCTTTAAAGCTGTTTTAGGATCGCCGCTGATGAGGGGGTAGCTAAAAAGGTTGAAGAAAGAGGCGCCGGCGAAATATGATTTCTCAAGGACTATTTTCTTATCGTTATTAATAGCCAGTATCGAACCGGCGCCAACCACCTTTACAAAATCTTCTACCTGGGGGAAATTATTTTTAAACGCGTTACCTTCCGCAAAAGCACCTGCAGCCCATTGGGTAGATAACTTGCCATGCTCGAACCGGTCCTGCGTTACCCGAAATACCCTGTCTTTTTTTGCGTGGAAGTTATCAAAGCTGAGCTCAAAGCTCACATATTGAATGATAAGCAACCCGGCGGCCATTCCTACGGCCAGGCCAAAGATGTTTATAAAGGAGAAAACCTTATTTTTTTTCAGGTTCCTTAAAGCGATGAGGAAATAATTTTTGATCATGGTGCAAGCGATTAGGCGAATGTTTCCGCTAAGATTATGCCATTTTTATAAATAGTTAACTATGAGATATTTACACAGAAATTCAAAATACTAATTCGTTCGGATTTGGTATGGTGATTGTCCGCAGGCGGACACCTCTCTTTTGTCATTGCGAGGCACGAAGCAATCGCGAACTATGCATAACCGCCATGTAAAGTTCGCGATTGCTTCGTCGTTCCTCTTCGCAATGACACCATGGCGTAATTTTTTCTCACTATAAATCAACAACTTACAAAATTATTAATCGAAATACTAATCAATTAGTTGCAATACTAATTAATTAGTATCAACTTTATAAAAAATTTAAATGTTATGCAAAAACTGGCGAAACGAGAAGAACAAATAATGCAGGCCTGCTGGCAATTGGAAAATGCCTTTATAAAAGAGATCATCCAGGAAATGCCTGATCCCAAACCTCATTATAATACAATAGCTACTATGGTAAAGATATTGGAAGACAAAGGTTTTTTGGGACATGAACATATTGGTAACGTTTTCCGCTATTTCCCTGTCATATCAAAAGAGCAGTATCAAAAACATGCCATGACGGATATAGTCAACCAATATTTCGATAGCTCTTACCCGAACATGCTGATGTTTTTTGCCAAAGAACAAAAAATATCTGAAGAAGAATTGAATGAAATAGTAAACCTCATTAAATCGCAAAAGAAATGATACCATACATATTGCATGTCGCGTTGCTGATATCGGTTTGCCTTTTGTTTTATAAGCTATTATTACAAAAGGAAACATTTTACCGCTTAAACAGGGTGGTATTGGTTTTTTGCCTGGCCTTGTCATTTGCCTTGCCGCTCATACCCGTTCCGCAGCAATGGGCATTAAGAGAAAGCGCAGCACCGGTTGAAACAACAGTAATTCAGCCGGTCAAAAATTTTGAGCAAAATTTCGCGGAACAAAAACAGGCTGCCATTAAAGCCGCAGTTATTTCAAATGCGAAAGTCGCCGCCACTCCAAAACTAAAAACCACTACTCCTTTACCAGCAAAAGCAACCGTAACTGTACCAGCCACTGCTACTGCCACTACTCTATTACAGCGTGCTGTAAAATGGTTGTTTTATTTATATTGGATTGGGGTTGCCGCTTTTGGGTTAAACCTTTTACTGCAAGTTGCGGTGTTGCTTTTCCAGGCGTACACCAAGCCCTTTATCAGGGATGGTAAATTCCGCATTATTGAATTGAACGGCGATAAAGCGCCATGTTCTTTCGGCAATAACATTTTTATCAATCCCGAAAAATATGATTGGGAAACATACAGCCAGATATTGCTGCACGAAAAGGTGCACATACAACAAGGCCACAGTTTCGATATTTTAATTGCCGAGCTTGTTTTGGTATTACAATGGTTTAATCCGTTCGCCTGGCTTTACCGCACAGAGGTGGAAAACAACCTTGAATTTTTAACTGATGATGCCGTATTGGAGCATAAAGAAGTTGAAAGATCAAGCTACCAGATGAGTCTGCTTAAGGTATCGGCCCCTCACCTATCGCTGGGCATCACTACAAACTATAACCAATCGCTGTTAAAAAGAAGGATAGTGATGATGAACGCGAAAAAATCAAACATCCATATTATGTGGAAGTATTTCTTCCTGGTGCCTTTATTAGGCATATTGGCTTGTGCGTTTAATGACCCCGCTGCCTACAGCCAAACGGCTAAAACTAAAGCTAAAACTCATTCACATGGCCATTGGTCAAATAACGAAGGTACTGAAGGTAGCTGGTTTGCAACTATTAAAGCCGATAAAATAAGAATTGAGTTCAGATCCGATTCCGATGATCATAATTGGTCCAGCAATACGGATTTTAAGATCAGCGAATTTTCAACTTTGCCAAGAGATAAAAAAGGCGACTTTACCTTAACAAGGGACGCCGGATCAGTTTTATTCACAGGCAAATTTGACGGCGACCAGGGTTATGGCCACTATAAATTTACTGCAAACCCACAATTCAAAGCTTTCCTTGGTCAGCATGGCATAACCGATATTGAAGAAGGCGATGACTTTGCCTTTTTTGTGATCGACATAAAAAAGGACTATGTGGTGATGCTGGAGAATAACGGCTACAAGGGCATCTCAAAAAATGACCTGATCTCTATGGGTGCGCTCAAGGTAGATGAACCTTATATCCATTTCTGGAAGGCAAACGGCTATCCTGATATTACAACTGAACAATTAGTATCGGGCAAGGCGGTAGGCGTAACCGCTGCATATGTGAGCGAGATCCAGAAAGCCGGCTATAAAAATTTAGCATTCGATCAATTGGTTAGCTTTAAGGCAACAGGAGTTACCGGAAAATTTATCAGCGGGTTACACGGCGTTAAAACCAGTAATGGCAAACCGGGAAACGTTGTGGCTGATAACATGTCGGCCGAGGATGTAGTTTCAGTAAAAGCGCTCAATGTTGATGCAAATTATATCAACTCACTTCAAAAAGCAGGTTATTCTAATATCCCGCTGAATGAATTAACCAGCATGAAAGCAGTCGGTGTGACTCCAGAATATATTGAGGGATTACGGCTTGCAGGCTATAAAAATATTGACCCCAACGAATTAGTATCGTTAAAATCAGTTGGTGTTACCCCTGCCTATGTTAAAAGCCTTGCGGCTATAGGCTATAAAAACATATCTGCCAATGATTTAACCAGTATGAAATCAGTTGGCGTAACACCTGAGTTTGTTGCAAGTTTAAGAAATTCAGGATATAGCAACATATCGGCAAACGACCTGGTATCATTAAAATCGGTAGGCGCAACACCCGATTTTGCCAAAGGGTTTGTAACCCTCGGTTACAAAAACATCCCGGCGAACGACCTTATAAGCATGAAATCGGTTGGCGTAACGCCAGCATTTGTTGAAAGCTTCAGAGCTGCCGGGTATAAAAATATCCCGCTCAATGATTTGGTTTCGCTTAAGGCGATGGGCATCACCCCCGATTTTGCAAAAGGCTATGAAAGTGTCGGGTATAAAAATATCCCTTTAAATGAGTTGAACAGCCTTAAAGCGCTTGACATCAGCCCTGAGTATATAAAAACTTTCCAGGATGCGGGTTATAAAGATATTTCGATCGACGAATTTGCAGGATTGAAATCAGTGGGCGTTACACCAGAATTCATTGATGGCTTTAAAAAAATAGGCTTCAACGATATTTCATTAAATGAAGCTACTTCATTAAAAGCAACAGGTGTCACCCCTGAATATGTAAGCCACATGCGCGATAAAGGGTTTAAATCGCAAGACCTTAATAAATATATCGAGCTAAAAAATGCATTTAACGAGGATAATAAGTAATCAATATACAATGTCGTTTACTTAAGGTCCGCCGACATGCTGGGATTGGCCAAACGGCACCACATCTGTAAAAATGGTGACATATTTTTGTCAGTGACAAAATTTTGTCAGTCGTAAATTATTGATGGCCAAAGCTGTAGCAGGTTGTAGCAGGCTGTAGCACGTGTAGCGCTACAATACAATATGCAAAGAAGGCCTATATATCTGCAGTAAAAAACGATTTATAAAAATAAGTATCTCCCTTAAGTAAACGACATTGAATCAGCATAGTTTAATTGAGAGTTAGCGGCTATGCATGGCCGCTACTACTCTTCCTTTAAAAAGGTTGGGGTTGGCGTGCTATACTTTTTTAATGAATTTTTTATAAAAAACATAATAATAAGTAACCTAATTAAAACAGCATCGTCTGTAACATCAAAATAGAAAACCAAACGTCATGAATTCAAAAAAATTAAATATCAGCAATTGGAAGTATTTCTTCCTGCTGCCTTTAACCGCCCTGCTTGAAGGCCCTTTGTACGGCCAGGTGGTTGTTACACCGGTGATCAATCCTGTTGTTACCGTTAACGCTAACCCGGTGGTTAGTCCCGTGGTTACTGCAAATGTTAATGCGGTTGTTTCCCCCGTGGTACGTACTAATGTTAATGCTGTTGTTACCCCCGTGGTCAACGCGAACGTACACCCATTTGTTAACCCGGTTGTTAATGTAAATGTTAACCCGGTTGTTGCACCGGTTGTTAATGCAAATGTTAACCCTGTGGTAGCGCCTATGGTCAATGTGGATGTTAACGTTAGCGGTGTTTGGGGCGACCGGACTGAAGGCAGCTGGTTTGCTGAAATAAGAGGTGATAAAGTGAGGATTGAGTTCCGGGGCGATGATGAAGACAATAATTGGTCGAGCAATTCAGATTTTATGCTGAGCGATTTCCCAAGCCTACCAAGGGGTCAAAAAGGTGAGTTCTCCCTAAAAAGAGAAGCGGGGACCATGCTGTTCACAGGCAAATTTGACGATAGCATGGGCTACGGCCATTATAAATTCACTGCCGATAAGGCGTTTAATGATTTCGTAAAAAGCCAGGGCATAACCAACGTTGAAGACCGTAATTCATTCTCTTTCTTTATGGTAAACCTTAAAAAGAGCTACGTAGAAATGGTGGCAAGAAACGGGTTCAAAGACATCAGTGGGAACCACCTTGTTTCTATGGCCGCGCTTAAAGTTGATGAGCCCTATATAAAAATGTGGAAAGACAATGGTTTTGCAGATATAACGCCAAATGAACTTGTAGCTGGTAAGTCCATGCATATTCATGAAGCCTATATTAAAGAGATCCGTGATGCAGGTTACACGGATATTAGCTTTCACCAGCTGATCGCTTTTAAATCACAAGATATTACCGGCGATTATATAAAAAGCCTGCGAAAAGAAAAAAATGACGATGGCAAAGATGAATTACCACCGGCAAATCAACTGGTAGCCTATAAATCAATGAACATTGATGCGGACTATGTAAATTCATTCAAGGCAGTTGGGTATGATAATATCCCTTATAACCAGTTAACCGCCATGAAATCAATGGATATTACACCAGAATTTGTAAAGGGCTTTATAGATTTGGGGTATAAAGATATCCCTGCCCACGACCTCATCGCGTTAAAATCACAAAATATCGATGCAGCTTATATAAAAAGCTTTGAAGACGCAGGTTATAAAAACATCCCGGTTCACGACCTGGTAGCCTTAAAATCGCAAGACATAACCCCTGAATACATAAAAGGCTTTGAGGCCATAGGCTATAAAGACATTGCCATTCATAGCCTGATCCCTTTAAAATCAATGGATATAACACCGGAATATATTAACGGGTTCAAAAAACTTGGTTTTACTGATATCCCTCTCAATGAATTACCAGGTTTAAAATCAACCGGGGTAACGCCTGAATATGTGGCATCCATGCAGGAAAAAGGATTTAAATCAACCGATCTGAGGAAATATATGAGGTTGAAGAACGCGTTCAGTGAAGATAAACAGTGATTAGAGGTTGGAGATTAGAGATTACAAAAAAGAATTTGTCATCCTGAACGAAGTGAAGGATCTTCTCAAAGGGGCAAGTCGTAAATATGCAGGGCGTAGAAGATGCTTCACTTCGTTCAGCATGACAAAAAAAAATTATTATCACACAAAAATAATATCATGAAAAAAATATTAGTTGCAGCATTATCAGTTATCCTGGTAGCAACAACAGCATTTACAGCGCAATCGCAGGAAAAAGTTAAAGTAAAAGTTAAAACTGAAGACAGGGACAGGGACGATGAAGGATGGTCGAATTTTGGCGGCAACCACGTGCCTGGCACGTGGGTAGCTTATATTGAAAATGAAAAAGTTTATATTGATTTTACAGGGGAAGACTGGAATTCAGGAAGGTCATTTTTATTATCAGAGCTTGGAACTTTGCCAACCAATGAGGGTACTTTCAGCCTTGCAAGAGAAGCCGGAACTGTAACATTTAAAGGCGTATTTGAGGGCGGCAAAGGACATGGCTTTTATACGTTTGCCGAAAATACTACCTTCAAATCTTACCTTCAACAAAAGGGTTATTCGGGGCTTAACAAAGAATTAATGCTCCATATTTTCTTTACCGATATCAACAAAAGTTACTTTGAGTTTTTGAAAGCAAACGGGTATGACCAGGTTTCAAATGGGCAGCTTAAAGACCTCGCTGAACAAAACCTGAACCGCAAGGTTATGGAAGATTATTTTGGCCTTTTTAAAACCGAAGACTGGGGCCACCCATCACTTGGTAAAATAGTTGAATTAAGGGAACATGGTGTAAATGCACGCTTTGTAAACAGCTTTCACCAGATGGGATACAAAGAAAATATTCCATTGGATAAGGCATTGGAATTACGCGACCACGGCGTAAGTCCTGAGTTTATTACCAGCATACAAAAAATGGGCTACGAAAAAATATCACTCGACAGGGCGGTAAATTTAAGGGACCACGGTGTAAACCCTGAATATATCAGCAGCATTCAAAACATGGGCTATAAAGATATCACCCTCGAAAAAGCCGAGGAATTACGCGACCACGGCGTAAATCCTGAGTTTATTAACACTATGCAAAAAATGGGCTATAAAGGGGTAACACTCGATAGGGCCGAGGAGTTGATAGACCATGGTGTAAACGCCAATTTTATTAAAAGCATTACTGAGTTAGGGTTTAAAGACCTTACGCTTGATAAAGCCCAGGAATTGGTAGATCATGGCGTAAATGCGGGATTTATAAGAAGGGTAAGGGACAAAGGGATTAAGGTACAAACACTGGATGATTATATCAGGCTGAGGGATACCGGGTTTAACGAATAAAAATCAATGACGGGTTAGGCATTAAGTCCCGGCGCGTAACCCGTCATTGATTTTACGGGTTTTAAAACCCCTGTTCAAGCTCATAGTATTCCTGCAGGGATTCTTGTTTTGCTAATGGCTGTAAAATGCCCTTGCAAATATTCGCAATGGTAAGCGCTGAAACCCCACCATTTTGTAATGGCGCTAGCCGCATGAGTTCGTTAAGTTTAAAGTACGAATGTACTTTTTTGCCAAGGGCCAAACCAACATACACTACTGTTGAATATTGTGTAATCAGTTCCACGCAATTAGCAATCATGTGGTTAGTATTACCTGTACGATAGATCAATGTGCCGGCCGGGGCGTATTTCCTGATCTCCGCTTCGGCACGTTCAAATTTCTCATTTGGATGAAGTTTGAACAGGAGTTTTCTGCCATTCGCTATTTTTACTGCCTTCCTGATAAATGCGGGCCTGTTCTCTATTCTGAAGGTTTCACGCATATCTGTAGTAGCTACCATTACATAATCTTTATAGGGAAAATCATTATCAAGAAACTGATCTATATTATCGTAATTTGGGATGCCTGTTACAATTATCTTACTGGCATCGGTACCCAATTTTACAAATTGTTCTTTATAACCTTCTGATCCGGCACAATACACATCACAAATATTTGAAGACCCGTTTAATGATGTTCCGCCGCTAAAAATATAAGGCAACTCAAACGTTTTTATCAACCAGCTTAGTACGGTAAATTTATCTGTCATCCCTTCCTGCACCCATATTATTTTATTTTCGCGTAAACGTTTAGGTATATGCAAATCGGAGCAATAAACGACAAGGTCATATTTATTTTTCTTAGCCTGGTAGTCGATCTGAAGTCCATTTGCCAGCAAATATTTTTCCGAGTTTTCCTTAAACTGACCGGAAAATATAGTGTTTTTAGCCAGGAAAGTATTTTTAATAAGGAAATTATATACCGGCGAATCGGTAAAAAATTGACTGAACCAGCAGTCATGTTCTTGCAAATGCTTCGCAATTTCGTGCATTTGCCAGGTTTGGTTCATTGATCCAGTTATAAACAATATCCTTTTTCTCATGAGGTAAGATTAAGATAATATTAAATATGCAATCAAATATTAAAATTGCAACATTTTAATTACATACGAAAATAAATTAATGCCGGATAAAGAAATTCACGAGATTGTAAAAATTTACCATTTGACTAAAATAGTACACAAGTCAGAATATTGTCTGCATGACAGTTGATGTTGTAAAGGTTGTAAGGGGTTGTAAGGGTTGTAAGGGTTGTAAGGGTTGTAAGGGTTGTAAGGGTTGTAAGGGTTGTAAGGGTTGTAAGGGTTGTAAGGGTTGTAAGGGTTGTAATTTAAAACATCTACAACCATTACAACCTTTTTTTACAACTAATTAATAACCAAATACGTTGAGTTAATTTACAGGGATTTCCTGCGAAGGCTTCTGGGCTTCAGCATTTTTGGGGAGCGTAATAATTAATACCCCATCTTCCTGTTTTGCGTTGATACCTGCGGTATCCACCTGTCCGTTTAAGTTTAACATCCTTTCGAACGATTTTATCGGATATTCCTGCTTGCTAAAGTTTGGCAGGTTTTCTTCATCAACCGTACGTGTACCGCTGATATATAATATATCATCCTGGACTGAAATTTTTATATTTTCCTTAGCGTAGCCAAGGGCATAAACGTAAACTTCAAAATTTGTTTCGTTATCTGCTATATTGATTGGCAGACTGTATTTTGGCCTGCGAAAGTGTTCCCCTCTGAAATGGCCATGTTTTCCGTGTGCAGGGCCACAACCTTGTGCGCCTCTTGCTGAATTATAATTTCTAAACATTTTATCTTTTTTAAAGGCTGGCTGTAATGCCTTCCTATGAATGAAGACGGATGGTTTTAGAAATTACTTTAAAGAATTTTATTTTTTTATTTTGTCATTCTGAGTTCCAACCAGGGGATACCCTGGAAAAAATAGTAATGACATGTGAAAAAAGTATACTGATAATCAGTCGCTTGCAATCATGTCATTATAAGCGAAGTGAAGAATCTTCTACGCCTCGTATACAGGCGACTTACCCCTTTAAGAAGATCCTTCACTTTGTTCAGGATGACAAGGATCACTCCCGCCGCTCGCACCTTTTCCGCCATTCTTCTTTAAACGCGGCCCTATCCTCTTCGTCCATGCTCATGAGTTTATCTTTTAAAAAACGCGGTTCGCCGCCGTGCAACCTATCCCTCCCACCCCAAAAACAGAACCTTCCGAATAATATCCTGCACAAAGCCATTAAACCCAAAGCTTGCCAGTAATTAATTACTGTTACATGTACTATCTGCGGCAAGAGTGCATTCCACAAAAACATTGCCGCGCCGCTTAACAGCAGGAATAGCACCATAAAAAAAAACACGTATGACAGCTTCTTTTTTACTCTTCCTGATGTTTGATAGTCGTGCATATTTATTTCCTATTAATAATCTAAAAATTCGTTATACAATGTTTCCAGGCGGCTGCGTAAATATTTTACAGCATAACCTTTGCGGGATATGATAGTTTTTAACTTTTCACCGGTTTCATCAGCAATTTGCTGCAGGGTTTTATCTTCAAGCTCATTCCAAATAAAAACCTGTTTCTGATTTTCGGGCAGTTCGTCCAATGCTGTAAATAATTCCTGCCAAAATACTTCTTTTATATATACTGATTCGGGATCATTATCATCCATCATTAAAATATCGGCAAAATTAAACCCGTCATCATCATCTTCCCCTGTATAAACCAGGTCGTCAATCAGTTCTTCCGTTTTCTTACGGCTTTTATCAATAATCTTATTCCGTGCTACCTTAAACAGCCATCCCCGCAATTGTTCAATTTCATCTGTATCGTCAATATTACTTAGCTGGTACCAAACATCCTGCAAAATATCTTCCGCGTCAGCTTCAGTAGTTACCTTTCCCCTTATAAAGTTAAAAAGTCCTTTACCATAATCGCTAACAGCTTTAATTATATTTTTAGATTTATTGGTCATTCTTTAATTCATTCCCCCATTTATTAAAGAAGACGATTAAAAACTGATTTTACTTTAAGTGTTCTATAACAACGGAAAAAAGTATTTTTATTGAAAATTAAAGCTCTTATGTATTTTGTATTTTCAAAGCTCCTGTTAATCTTAATTTTACCTTTCTCGTGGTTCCTGGCTTTTTTCATTGCCGCCCTGGTGGCTAAAAAGCAACACCTTAAACGCAGGTTTTTAATTATTTCTGCAGTAATTATATTCCTCTTCACCAATCCTATTTTATTTGGCGCATTTGCACATTATTGGGATATTAAGCCGGTACCTTTAAAAAAAACGGGGGCCTATAGCTGTGTCATTGTTTTGGGCGGATTTAGCGGTGTGGATGCAAAGGGAAATGGGTTTTTTAATGGCTTTGCTGACAGGTTTATAGAAGCGGTAAAATTATTAACCACCGGCAAGGTAACCCGCATACTTATTTCGAGCGGGAATGGCAATCTGATCCATGGTAAATTTGCAGAGGCCGACTGGGTAAAAACGCAGTTAAAACAAGTAAACGTACCCGACAGTTGTATATTAATTGAAAACCGCAGCCGTAATACCATTGAAAATGCAGCTTTCTCTAAAATAATACTTAATAAAAATCACCTGCAGCCGCCTTATATATTAGTAACTTCAGCATTTCACATGCGCCGTTCGCTGAATATTTTTAAAAAAACAAAGCTTGAGGTAATCCCATATCCTTGTAATTATTTGCCGGGTGAAGGTAGGATTTCATTAGATGGATTTATCCCTGATGCCACGTTATTGGGGTCATGGAACTATTATACAAAAGAAGTGGTGGGAAATATTGTATTACATTTTCAATAAAACATTACTTAGTTGGTGAGTGGTTGATTAAGTTGGATTAGGTGGATTAAGTGGTAAGGGTTGTAGTGGCTGAAATTTATTGCCCATGCATTTACAACTTGTAAAAACTTTTATAACAATTGTAACTTCTTAAAACATTTATAACCCGTTTACCCTAACTTTCCTTATTTTGGCAGCCTAAAATACACAACACAAAAATGACCTACTGTTTAGGAATTAAAGTTAAAGAAGGCCTGATAGCCATTGCCGATACCCGTATCACTTCCGGTACTGAAATTACTGTTAAAAAGAAAATCTCAATAGAACAAAAAGACCATTTTGCGCTTTTTATTATGACCAGCGGTTTACGGTCGGTTAGGGATAAAGCGGTTGTGTATTTTAATGAATTACTGGAAACTAAGGAATTCAATAAACTATACAAAGCAGTAAATGCTTTCGGCGAACAGGTGAAACGCGTAGCAAAGGAGGACAAGGATTCGTTGGAAAAAGCTGGCTTTAAATTTGACTTGAGTACTATAATCGGCGGGCAGCTTAAAGATGATGATGAGCATAAATTATTTCTTTTATACCCCGAAGGTAACTGGGTAGAACTTGGCCAGGGTGCGCCTTATGTAATTATTGGCAATTCGGGGCATGGAAAGGCTATATTAAATCGTATATTGGATGAAAATTCAAGTTTAAAGCTATCTCTTAAAACCGGGTTTCTTTCTTTCGATTCAACCCGGGTAAGTTCAAATAATGTTGATTTTCCGATTGATGTGGCACTGTACCGAAAAGACAGTTTCCACATTATTGAAAAGCGTTATGAGAAAAAAGACCTGGAATATATCTCGACTCAATGGGCCGAAGAATTAAAAGCCGCTCTTGAGCACATATCTGAAGACTGGATGGAATCGGCCTTTGATAAGTTGGATTAGGTTTTAGTGAGTTGTAAAGGTTGTAATGAGTTGTAGTGCTTGAAATTCATGGCCTCTGCATTTTTAACTTCTTAAAACTTTTACAACCCTTACAACTTCTTATAACATTTACAACCCTTACAACTCATTATAACACTTACAACCAACATGAAATTCAACGTCCTCACTGAAATGGAATATATGGCCCGCTCTCCGGGAACTATTATACTTAACATTCATGCATTACGGACACCACATCAAACGGTTATTGATGAAACATTAACTATTGAACCTTATATAAAAGTTGAAGAATTAATAGCGGCCCAAAGTGAAAACCGGCTGATACGTTTTGAAATTGGGGGTGCAAGTTCCATCAAAGTGACATATAAGGCTACCATTGATAATTTTTGTGAAATAAAAGATTATTCAGAAATTCAGGAAGTCCCGGTTGCAAAGATGGATACTGCTGTGCTGCCGTATCTTTACCCCAGCAGGTATTGCCAGTCAGACAGGCTGTACAGGCTGGCAAATAACCTTTTTGGCCATATTATTAATCCATTTGAAAAAGTTGCAACACTTACCAACTGGATACATAAAAACGTTGAATACCTGAGTGGTAACACTAATGCCCAAACCTCTGCTTATGATACGGTAACCGCTCAAACAGGCGTTTGCCGCGATTTTGCCCATTTGGGCATAGCCTTATGCCGTGCCTTAACCATACCTGCCCGCTATTTTACAGGTTATGCCTGGCAGTTAAAACCTGCCGATTTTCATGCCTGTTTTGAAGCTTACATTGGCAATGCCTGGGTTTTATTCGATGCCACAAAGCTTGTCCCGCTTAATGGATTGGTCAAGATAGCCTCGGGACGTGATGCCGCTGACACCGCCATAGCAAATATTTTTGGAAATGTTATATTTACCTCCATGCTGGTAAGCTGCGAGTTAGCAGATGATGATTTTGAACCGTTTTATTATGAACAGGGCGGTTTGAAGGGATTATCTTATTTGTAAGTCTTGAGTCGAAAGTCGGGTGTGCCGTGCCAGGATGGTTGGCACAGTTGGCACAGCTGTATTAAACCTTATTTTATTTATAACCCGTGTGATATTTGCATCGTATTTGCATTAAAATTGGCAATAAAAGGCAATTTTTAGCGGTAAATCACCCCAAAAATGATTGATTTTGCATGAAAAAGGGTCGGTATTTTCAACAATAATAAATTTGCGGGCGGAGCAGGCAACACGCTGTCAAATGGCTAATAAACAGTAACTTAGATAATTTGAGGCCGACGATGGACTGTGCCAAGCCCGCAAAGAGGTGGCACACCCTTACACGGCCTCTCACCAAAACAATGACTCAATGACTAATGACCTAATGACTAATCAGACGTCGCGGGCAGATTCGAACTGCCGTACGGGGTTTTGCAGACTCCCACCTATCCTCTCGGTCACGCGACTTTAAAAAAAAACTATTTAATCACTTATCTCGACCGGAGGGTGGGTTCACTTTATCTTTCTCCGCTTGAGCGGAGCAGGAGTTAGCACCTTTTTGCTAAGTCGGAAGTCGGAAGTTCAAAGTCGGAAGTCTTATTTTTTTAATAATTTGACTTTGGACTTCAGACTAAAGACTTGGGACTTAAAACAGGTTGCTAAGACTTCAAAGGGCCTTTCCCTCAGTCTTTCTGGATAAGTACATATAAAGAACGATTTGTTGATACAAACATACACATTAAAACTATAACTCCTATAGAATTAATAGAATATTTTTTGATAAATTATAATTAACTGATTATCATATAAATAAATTACAAATCAGGTGTGTATCCCATTAAACACTTAAAAGGATAATTGGCAACATTTTCTTTAGCCTTACTATTTCCTGACAATTCACATTTTTTATTTAACATTAATTTAACAATTTGTTATTATAAATAAAATATGTATTTTTATGTATGTCTTAAATAAAATGCTACATGAATAAGTTAGAAAGATTGGTTTTAAATAAACCTACATTAACAATTACATTCCTTGTCTTTATGTGGATTATTTTCATAATTGCATATATCCACTTTGGTCTGTTTTAACGGTATTTCAATTCATTTGGTGCAAATTGAAAATAGCTGTAACATTACTTTATGGCTAATTCACGCCGGTTTCACCGGGCTCCCTGTCCAATCAGTTCCAGGTGATAACCTTTCCCCTTTCATCACTAATGACAGCGCTTCGATATTGGTATCATCACCAAGTTCACTGTCATACAAAATAATAGTGCCTGCGCCAATGCTGCTTCTTGCCCCTATTTTTACCGAGCCTACTTTCATTACACGGTCTTCAAAAAGGTGGGTTTGCGGGCCGCAGTCCTGGTTGAGGGCAGCGTCATCGCAAATGGTTACCATATCAAATTCGGTAATGTCGGTGGTGTTCATAAATATCCGTTTGCCGGTTTTTACCCCCAAAGCCCGCATCATAATGGGCAGCCATGGGGTGCCCTGCAGGTATTCTAAAAAGAACGGAATAGATAATGCTTCATAGGTTGAGGTAATGGCTTCGCTGCGCCAAACGTTCCAGCTCCACATGGGCCTTTGTTTGGGTTTATATTTACCGATGAACACCCATTTTAATAAAACAGTAAGCAGGAATGCCGGGATGCCCATATAAAACAGGTAGTAAAAGGGGAAGTATAAAATAATCTTCCATAAAGGTTCTTCGGTCACCAGGTCGTGCCCGTAAGCTATAAATAAAATGGAGCAGCAAATAATGGCTGTTTCCGGTAAAACTATGCGTATAAATTCAACCAGGCTGCGCGCCAGTTTCCTCATAAATTTGGGATGAATAGTTAATTCAGGTGGAAAAGCATTGCTTTCCTGCCTGCGCGGCAAAGGGATAGCAGGCGAACCAAACCAGTCTTTTGCACTGTTAGCGGCCATTTGTGCTTTATCCGGCGGGGTCGATAATACACCGATCAGCATATTGCCATTGAGGTGGTAGCCTTGCGGGATCAGCGCGCTGTTACCAACAAAGCTGTTGCTTTCGATACTCGTATTATCAAGGATCAATTGCTGACCGCGAACATCTGCTTCGCCAAGTGTAACGGCATCGGCAACAAAAGCGCCGTCGCCAATTTGCAATAACGGATGGGTTACGCTGCTGGCGGTAGATATTTCGGTATCCTTGCCGATCTTCGCCCCCAGGGCCCTGAAAAATCCGGCGACATAAACAGTGGCATAAATAGGGTGTAAAACAATCAGGCTTAATGACATTAATTGATCGGCAAACCATTTGCGCACATAAAACATGCTGTAAATGGTGTATTTACCCGGTTTAATATTGCGTTGCAATAAACGGGTGAGCAAAATGGTTTCGAGGGCGAAAAGGGCAATGTACAGCAAGGCCAGCAACGGGGCATGCACCATATAGCTAAAATCATAATCATCTGCCGCATTATCCAATTTATTTATGGCGATGATAGTTGGCAGCAACGGCAACAGGATGATGAATGGGAAAACAAAAATCGATAAGATAAATATCATCTTGTATTTTCTCCTGGTGAGGGTTGATACCGTTAATGGCTGCGGCAGGTCTTCAATATTTTTCTTCTCCTTTAGCTGCGCCGGGCTACCCTGCCAAACCTCGCCAGAAGCTATAGTTTTGCCGGGCTGTAGAAAACTCAGGTCCTGTAATTCGCTCCAGGCCTCCATATTACTATCCCCTGAAATAATCGCGCTGCTGCCGATATAAGCATGATCCCCCAAAGTTATTTGGCGAAGCTTTAATAAGCCGTCTTCAACAAAAGCATTGTTTAAGTTTGTTTGCGAGCTTATACTTACATCACTGCCTATGGTAATAAGGTCTTCGGCGCCAAAGCTAAAATCACTTATTTGAGCATCGGGGGCAATTTTCATACCCAATAAACGCAGGTAAGCGGGATAAAGCGGCGTGCCATTTAAAAACTGGGCAGGCAGCAAACGCTGCATGGTTTTTACCAACCACCACCTGAAATAATAAGTGCCCCACAAAGGGTAATCCCCGGCTTTCATTTTGCCAATGATAAGCCATTTAGTGCCGATACATAAAACAGTGAATATTGGCGGGATTATTGAAAACAATACCAAAGAAGCAATAATAGAATAAACTATATTGTTGTTGGTTTCCTGGTCCATATAATAATATCCCAGGTAGGGTATAAATACCTGGAAAGCAAACAAACCGTAAATAACCAGTACCGCAACAGTTTGTGCTGCCCAGCAGGCAACGTGCCGTAAAGCCGGTATTTTATTAAATATACGTTTAGGCTTCGCTTTAGCTTCGGCCCTTGTACTCCAAACCTCAATTAAATTGCTCAAAGGCCGGTTAATATATACATCCTTTAATGAGGCATTGGGCAAGCCTGCATCACGCCGGAGTTGTGAAACAAAACCTGCGGCTAATAAGGAATGCCCGCCCAGGTCGGTAAAAAAATCCATATCCGGGTTGATCTCTCTATTGGGGAATATCCTGTGCAATACAGCTAATATCCTTTCCGTAACCGGCGCATCCATATCAAGCGTCTCTGACGGACTATCCGGATCAACCATTAACGATGTCGGCACCGGCAGCGCCTTACGGTTTATTTTACCGCTCGGCATTCTCGGCATCTCGGGCATTACCATTATGGCCGAAGGAACCATATAAGATGGCAAACCTTTTGAAAGCTCAGCCCTGAAAACATTTTCTTCTATACATGTCAGTCCTTCAGTCACCACATAACCAACCAAATGCTCGTGCCCTGCACTATCCTTTTTTACAGCCACCGCCGCCGACCTTACCCCGGCAATTTCGTTCAGCTTTGATTCTATCTCGCCTAACTCTATCCTGTAGCCGCGCAGTTTTATCTGGTCATCAATGCGGCCCTGCATATCAACGCTGCCATCTTTATTAATAATGGCAACATCACCCGTACGGTAAACCATTTTGCCCGGCAGCATAGCAAGTGAGGCAGGTTTTACCAGGAATTTTTCTTTGGTAAGCTGAGGCAGTTTAACATAGCCGGATGATACACCAGGCCCGGTTATTACCAACTCGCCAGCCTCACCAACGGGCATAAGGTTTAACGCCCCGTCAACTACGGCTAAGTTATAATTGGGCAGCGGTTGGCCTATGATGATTGGGTCTCCCGGCTTTAAGGCGCCCATAGTCGCCGTTACTGTTGTTTCGGTAGGCCCGTAGCTATTAAAGAACTGCATCCCATCTTTCGACCATTTAGCCAGCACCTGCGGGGTACAAGCTTCGCCGCCAGCATTAACAAGCCTTAACGATGAAATGCTATCTTCCATAACTGCCAGCAAACTGGGTACCGCATGAAGTATGGTTATATTTTCCCGTTTTAAGGTATCGGATAGCTCATCAATCGCTTTTGATGTTGTATTATCGGCAACCCATAAGGTAGCACCTGCAAAATAGCCGATCCACGTTTCCTCGCACCACATATCAAACGATACAGAAAAACCCTGGTACACTTTGTCAGTAGGTTTTATCTGTAATATGGTCTGCTCCGACCGCACCAAATGGCATATTTGCCGCTGGCTGATCGGGATGCCTTTAGGCTTGCCTGTGCTGCCTGAAGTGTATAACACATAAGCACAATCGCCTGGAGATGGAGCATCCTTAATACTTCCAACATCTGATTTCCGGCTTCTTTGGGGTACTTTCAGCATCGGGCAATCCACATTCAACTGCTCATGACTGAAGCAGGCCGCTGCTCCAACCTCCTTTAGTATCACTTCCACACGTTCTGCCGGAATTTCACGGTCAACCGGGACATAAGTAGCCCCGGCTTTAACGATACCTAAAATGATCACATGCAGCTCTAAACCGCGTTGCCACCAAACGCCAACATAGCTATTACGGCCAATCCCTTTTTTTGCAAGATAAACGGCAACCCTATCGCTCCACTCATCAAGTTCAGTATATGTTAGTGATTGGTCATGAAAAATAAGGGCTATATTTTCAGGATATTCTTTTGCCGATCTGTGAAATAATTCCGGCAATGTTTCTTCTCTTATCAGGTCCGGACGGTCAGCGCCAAGAACAATACTTAATTCATTCATAAATAAATTAGCGCAAATCCGCGCTATTAAAATCGCTTAGAGTATTACGCTCTGTAGCTGGGATTGTTTGTAATGTTAGATAAATAAATTTGAATTGGTTTAATGGAGATAGTTAATAGTTGATGCTTCATAGTTCATAGAAAAGATGACGGGTTATGGCAACCTTCCTGCCTTAACCTTGAACCACACGTAGCTACAGTTACTATGAACTATCAACCATGAACCATGAACTAACCCAAAACTATTCTCCCGATCAGCTGTTCACATAAGCAACTAAATCCCTATTTTTATAGCAGCTTTACAGGCATCATCAAACCATGAAAAAAATATTGTTTATTTTTTGCTTAATAATTGCTCCGGCAAGTTTTGTTTTTGCCGATACCATAACAGTCGCCATTAACCATTTTGTTATAAAAGAAAATCCCTTCGCAAAAGACGAAGTTGCCATAGTAGCTACAGATTCGTTAGGTAATATCCGCGAAAACGTAAACGGCACCTTTAGTTTTACCATCAACGGTTTTGATGATACCCTGCATTTTGATAAGGGCACCGCTTTTTACAGGCATAAAATCGACCGCTCCACCTTTTTATATGCCAGGCACCAAAACGAAAGCGGCACACACTCCATCCTGTATTATATTTACAAAAACGATAAACTCAATCCTTTTCACATCAGTTGGGTGCTGCTGCTGGCCATACCATGCGGGCTCTTTTTGCTGGCCTACATGTTTAAACGGTTTATTATTATCGCCATAATCATCTTTGCCATTTTCGTATTTTTTAATTACCACAACGGATTGAGCATCCCCACGTTTTTTCAAAGCATTATTGACGGGCTGAAGAATATTTTTTAGGATTGAAGCCTCCTGTATGTAAATCCACCCGGGCCGGACAAGACTGGGCGCCAGGCATGAAGGCCTTGTGACTCTACGTACCAACATTTTCCACTTATCCACCCCAACAATACCCCAACTTGTGTATTTTCAGAACCAGTTGTTTTTAAATTTAAAAAGATTTAAAATAGGCTGAATACCTGATTTAAGTTTAATCAAACTAAAAAAACATGCGTTTAAATAGCCAAAATCAAGAATAAATTAAAAATTGTGGTTTATAACCATGTTTTTGCCAGCAGGGGAAATATCACACTTATGCCTGAATAAATGAGGTGGAACGAATATTGCAATTGTTTAAACAAATAACCATAAAGTTTAAAACATCATGAATATATTCAGTTTGATAGGAATAGTAATAATATCGCTCCCGGTATTTTTTATAACCAGGACAAGCATTTCAATGATTAAAGACAAAAGATTAAGTTGAGTGCCCTGCAATGGATTGTGTTTTTTTAATATATTTTTTTAAAGACACTATTGCAGAATTTACAAATTAGCAACAAAATGTTTCTGAAATGTTTAACAGGTGCACTTAATACAGATAAAAAATTAAATTCTCGTAAAAATTAAAATTATTTCTTAACATATTTTATTAGCAACAAATCAATCCCTATATTAGCATTATCATACTAAACGTTCTCTATTATGGAAAAATTAATAATATTACGAATATTCCTTTACTTCCCACTTGTTGGCTTTGTTTTACCTGATGCCGGAGTATGGCTATCAGGAGCACCTTCGGCTATTCCGTTTGCCCATCTTATAATCGAGGCTGTATTGATCGCATTCATTACCTTTTGTTCAGTTATGGTTTCCATACTTAAAAAACGTGAAAACCATGCGAATGAAGCTGATAAAGGTTCCGCTTTTGGACTTTAATCACCATTTAGTATAATGTTATTCTTCAGCAACCTGCCTACTCCCAAGGTTGGTTTTAACTTATCTACCCTTTCAACTTTCACAGCTTTTTTACATCCAGATAACAATTTTTTGAGTATCTTTGCAAATCATTAAAGCAAGAAAGATTAAACTCTCCCTTTATCTGCAGTACAAAACATTTGCTGCGGGATGTTCAACATCAATAATTACTTATCTACTGATCAGCAATATTGAAACGCTATAATTGATAATTTATTTATTCCCATCCCGGTAGCCTGGTTGATTATTCGCAACCTGTTATACCGGTTTGATTATTTATTAAAATGAGACAACTTAAAATAACCCAATCCATTACCAACCGCGAATCGCAATCGCTTGAAAAATATTTACATGAAATTGGAAAAGTAGATCTGATTACGGCCCAGGAAGAAGTAATACTGGCCCAAAAGATCCGCGAAGGCGACCAGGCTGCCCTGGAACGCCTGACTAAAACCAACCTGCGTTTTGTTGTGTCGGTTGCCAAGCAATACCAAAGCCAGGGCCTTACTTTAGGCGACCTTATAAATGAGGGGAACCTGGGTTTGATAAAAGCCGCTAAACGTTTTGATGAAACCAAAGGCTTTAAATTTATTTCGTACGCGGTATGGTGGATCCGCCAGTCTATTTTATCGGCAGTTGCCGAGCAAAGCAGGATTGTGCGGCTACCTTTAAACCAGATAGGATCGTTAAGCAAACTCCATAAATCTGCTTCAAAACTGGAACAGCACCTGGAACGTCAGCCTACTCCGGAGGAACTTGCAGCCGATCTGGAAATTTCCGTTGAAAAAGTATCTGATTCTTTATCAAATTCAGGCCGCCAGGTATCTGTCGACGCCCCATTTATCGCAGGAGAAGAAAACACCCTGCTTGATGTATTGCAAAGTACCGATGCCGGCACGGACAGCCAAATGATGACTGATTCCCTGTCGCAGGAGATTAAACGTTCGCTCAGCATCCTTGCTGAACGTGACAGACAGGTTATCGTCCTGTTTTTTGGCCTTGGCAGTAACGCGCCACATTCATTAGAAGAAATTGGTGAAAAATTCAGCCTAACCCGCGAACGTGTACGCCAGATAAAAGATAAAGCGCTGATGCGCCTAAGGCATAATTCGAAAGCAAATTTGCTGCAGTCATATTTGTAGTGGTTATAATCAGACTTACGAAGTTTTGAAAACCTCGTAAGTTTGATTTTTGCTTTCACAATTCCCTCTTCAATTAACTTTCACTACTAAATTCCCGGTTGTGCTAAGCCTTACTAAAATATAATCATTTTCGGGCAATATGCCTTGCAGGCTTAAACTATCCACATTTCCTGATAAGGTAAGGTTTGGCCCTATCTGCCTGTTTAATGATTGGCTTAACTTATCTTTAATTCCATTTACCTGGCCTGCCACATTAAAGTGTACCTGGCTGTTCAAATACTTTTTCACACCAGAACCTAATATCCATACTGCCGGCCCTTCTTTTAGTTTGGTGATGGTATTTACATCAAAATCTATATCGTTGATATAAAAATTACCTGTGTTTATATCATAAACAGGGATGCAAGTAAAATATAAAATCCCGTGATACGGCACCAATCCCTGTTTGCCCGAAAATTTCACTTTTATAAGCAAATGATTATTACCAGTCCCGTAGATACCTGCATCCTTAATCAGCAGGTAACCATTTGCCCCCACAGGTAATTTTTGATTTTCAACTGCATTTTTCAGCAGATTATTAAGGGGCTGATAATCTAAATGAACATCTAAATTTAAATTAAACCCGCTGCCACCTTGGCCGGTAGAAATATCAGGTAATGTAGTAACCTCAGTTTTACCTGGGTTATTTAAATAAAATACCGGTTTTGCTGTTACCCCTGCCGAAAGGTTTAACATGTTCCCCGCCCCTGACGTGCGCGACAACCTTATTGCCGATGGATTGATAACAATGTAGCCAATATCATCTATTTTTATAGGTTGGTACAGTACGTTCCATGCAGGTTGCATAAGGGCGCGGAAATTATATTGTTTTAGTTTTTCGTTTAATGCGGCCAATGCATTATTTATAGCATCGATAGCGTGTGGCTTTAAAATTGGTGAAACATTAAAATTTACCATGTTAAGGTTACAGGCACTTAAATCAAACTGTGTTAAACTCGCATCCCCTGCCAGCGAATAATTGCTTGAAAGATTAAAATCGGCATGAATGCCTATGGTAACATCAACATCGCATGAGCAAACGCTGCTCCATTTACCATTTAAAGGATTTTTCAAATACCCGCCGCCATTGCAATGCGCCGCATCGATGATATGAAGTGAATCGCCGGAAAAAGACATATTAAAAGGTTGCCTTTGTATACGCCAGCGGTACTGTGCCGGCCCGGCTGATCCTTCACCTGAAAATTCGGAAGGGATTTTTGAATTAAAATCATTAAAAACCTTTGTCAGGTCAATATTGAAGGGCACATCAATTTTTGAATCGGGCAAGGGCGCAGCATTAATTTGCGATGCAGGCAAATTGGGTGCAAGAGGTTTTATAGTACCACATGAAGTTAATAGTAATGTCAAAAGAGCAAGCAGGGGGAATGTCTTCATATCACAAATTTTCAATTCAACTAACTAACGTATTAACCGGCTTAATATTTAGCGAATGAAAAAAAGTAATTCTAAAACTTCCTGTAAATGAAAAAAGCGGTGACCCAACCCTTTCTTGTATCTTGTTTTTTTAGATGGGGATGATTTCAGCTGGGAGCAAAAATTAATTATAATTTTTTTCTTAAAAACTCAAATACCAAATAACCTACGATTGCAGCACCTAAAGCTATTTCAAAATTGCTTTTAGTAAAAATATCACCTAATACCCATAAGAAGCTTTTTCTTTGGCCATTGCCTGTTTTGTTAAACTCACCCATTAATAAATTTGAGTAAAATAGAAAAATTATAAACCCGGTTTCAATGAGCGCTCTTAAAATACGTACATAAGAATTCTCTTTCGGTTTGTTATTTTCCATAAAATCGCTGCAATAAATATTTACAATTCAGTTAAAAATAAAATAACCAGGCCAGTGTTTAAACCGGCCTGGTTATTTGCGCTTTTCACGCAATATCAAAAAGAACCAAAAAAGATTGCCATATTCATCATGACTGTTCTCTTGCCCATTTTGGCATTAGTTAGGTTGGAACTAACCACCTCTTTTTGTTTAATACTTTTTACGATATTAATTCACAGATTCGGCAGAACTCCAGCCATCACTCCAGCCGCCATTAAGACTCGAGTTTTTTGTCTCCCTTACCAGTTTCTCATACTTAACAGCCTGGCTTGGGGTTAACACATTTTTAATTTTCTTTATGGTTGCAGTGCGCAATGGGCCTATATCTACTAACATTTTATTAGTATCGCCATGTTCTTTCGCTTTAATTTTTGCAAATTTCTGCGAAGATTCCTGGTAGATAGCTGCTACTTTATTAGTTTGATTATCAGTTAGCCTTAATTCTTTTTGAAGTGATTTAGCTTTTTCTACCGGGTCAGCTGTAGGGTGATTAGCCTGGGCGCGACCAACTGTTGTTAATCCAATAAACAAACAGCATATTAACAAAAATTTTTTCATTGTTTGAGAGTTAAATTGATTGATAAATATTAAATAAAGGTAACTTATTTTTTTAATAAATAAAATATACCAAATGGAGTGGTGGTTAATTAAATTTTTCAACAACTACCGGAACCAGCTACTCTCATAATCAACTACACACCCAATCAACCAATTCATTATTTCCCATATCCCACATAGGCCATTCTCTCACCCATTTCAGTATAAGCCTCATTGGGGCCGGGCGCCCAGGTACCCAGGCCGTCAACATACCGGTTGTACATGCAAAAAGCAGCGGCTATTAATACAGTATCATGTATTTCTGTGTCCGTAGCGCCAAAATCACGCGCAAAAGTTACATCTTCATCCGTAACATTTTTACCATTGCGCTGTACCTGTTGGGCGATATGCAGCAGAGCCCTCAACTTATCCGAAACTGGGGTTTTTGGCAGGCCGGCTTTAATATCGTCAATTAAGCCAATCCCGCTTTTTAAATGTGCTGCCGCTGCAGCTGCGTGTGAGGTATGACAAAAGTGGCATTTGTTCCAGTACGACACGGATGCTGCGATGATCTCCCTTTCACCGCTGGTTAGGCTGGAAGGACCTCTTAACAGGGTTTCTGCAAGGTCAAGCAATGGCTTGGCAGTTTCGGGCCTGTAATTTAACAGGCCAACTATGCCGGGTAATTCTTCGTTTAATAATTTAATGTGTGCCATATTTTTGGTTATTTAAATGTTGTAATGTTTGAATAGTTATAAAGGTTGTAGAAGTTGTAGAGGTTGCCGCTAACCCTTACAACATTTTCAACTTATTAATAACCTACGTAATTAACTGCGTACTGCTGCTGTTATGATAGCCTTCGCGGGCTCGTAGTTCGCCCATTTTGTCATAGAGTTCTCCGTCATCAGGTTGCCAGGTAGCCAAACCGTCAACATATCTGTTATACATGCAAAAGGCGGCGGCTATCAGTACCGTATCGTGAATTTCAATATCCGTTGCACCTTCTTCGCGGGCAAAGGCTACATCATTTTCGGTCACATTTTTGCCGCCGCTTTGTACTTTGGCGGCAATATTCAGCAATGCTTTAAGTTTGCTGCTGATAGGCGCAGTTTCAGGGTTAGCCAGTACCTGTTTTACAATTCCAGCGTCTTCGCCCAACTGGTGGCGGGCGATTGCAGCATGCGAGTTTGTACAATACTTGCAGGTATTTAAATTGGAAACATAAGCGGCAATTGTTTCACGTTCCCCGGCGCTTAAAGTCGGGTGCGGATTATACAATAAAGTTTGCGCGAGGTCGCACAACGGGCCGCCCGTTTCAGGCCTGAATATGAACAGGCTCCTGATACCCGGTACATTTGGTGGTAATGTTATGTGTGGCATTTTTTTATTGTTTTAATGTTTAAACGTTGTAATGTTAAAGCTCGCCTACCCGTCTTCAAATGACCAATGACTCAATTACTAATGACTTAATGACTAACCTTAAAAGGCGGCGTCAGGTATCCTTCCCTGGCGCGTTGTTCACCCATTTTATCGTATAGCTCTTCATTGTCGGGTTGCCAGGTAGCCAGACCGTCAACATATCTGTTATACATACAAAAGGCAGCAGCTATCAGCACCGTATCGTGAATTTCAATATCAGTAGCACCTTCTGCGCGGGCAAACGCTATATCATCTGTAGCTACATTTTTACCGCCAGATTGCACTTTTGCGGCGATTTTTAATAATGCTTTCATCTTACTGCTTATTGGGGCAGTTTCGGGGTTGGCTAATACTTGTTTTACAATTTCAGCATTGTTGCCTAACTGATGCTGCGCTATTGCCCCATGTATATTGCAGCAATATTTACATGTATTTAAGCGCGATACATAAGTGGCTATCAGTTCCCTTTCACCTGCACTTAAAGTTGGGTGTGGATTGTGGAGTAAAGTTTGCACAAGGGCATTCAGCGGCGCCGCGGTTTCGGGGCGGAACATGAACAAACTCCTGATCCCCGGAAATTCTTGTGGTAAATTAATATGTGGCATTTTGTTGGTTGTAATGGTTGTAAAAAGTTGTAGTAGTTGTAAAAGTTGTAATGTCTATTGGATTAACCCAATGACTTAATGACCCAATGACCTAATGATATACACTTGACTGATACCCTTCCAAAGCCCGTTGCGGGGCGCGGTTAACATAGAATTGCCTGTCCTGCGGCGCCCAGGTACCCAGGCCATCCACATAACGGTTAAACATGCAAAACGCAGCGGCTATTAACACAGTGTCATGGATTTCCTTATCTGTCGCCCCACTTTCCCTGGCTTCCTCAATTTGCTGTTCTGTAACCTGTTTGCCGCCTTTTTGTACGCTTCCGGCGATGCTAAGCAATGCTTTCATTTTATCTGTCAGTTCGGCCGACCTGAAATCCTGCTTAATATCGTCAATCTGCTGAATGTTACATTCCAGGTAATGACCGGCTAATGCGCCATGCACATTCTGGCAAAAAAAACAATCGTTCAAATAAGATACATACGCTCCAATCAATTCGCGTTCACCGCGTGTTAACGTATTATCATCATTTCTTAACAGCATCTCCGCCAAAGCATTCAGTGGGGCTTCCGTTTCGGGGCGGTAAGCCATCAGCCCCCTTATCCCCGGTAAATCGTTGCCTAATTCTATATGTGCCATAATTTTTTAAGTTACTTTTTTTGCGCCTAAACAGCTTTGCAGCTTCTTTCGGTCTTTTATTCTACCGGTTGAACTGGCTGTATATCTTTAATAAATACAACTGCAAAAAGGCCCGGTAAAAATATCAGCGAAAAAATGAACAGGGAATTGCCATATCCGCCCAATACATCCACCAATACGCCTGCAAACAAAACGGCCAGTGCAGTTAATACGCGACCGATGTTAAAGCAAAATCCGGTTGCGGATGCTCTTATAGCAGCCGGAAACAGGGCAGGGATATACATCGAAAGTATGCCCTGGCTGGCCCCGAAGAACAAGGCTAAAATCGCTATTTCAACATAGATTACCGGTGAGAAAACGCTGTTGGTTTTGAACAGCAGAAACGCCATCAGGAAACAGATCACAAAACTGGCAATCAATGATGTTCTTAAACTAACCAATTTTATTACCCAACCCGAAAGAAAACCACCTACGAGCCCGCCCATGCCCATAAACATTAAGCTTAAACTGCCCTCCTTACGGGCATCATTTGTTAAAAGGCTTTGTATCCAGGCGGGCAGCCAGGAAAAGATGGCCCACAAGCCAATCAGCATCGTGCCGAATATGAGGGAGCCTATCGTCAGCGTCCTAAGGTTTGAGTTGCTGAACAACCGGACGGCGGCCTTATGTGCAACTTCTATTTCCGAGCGGTCTTTTAACCAAAGGCCCGATTCTTCAATCATCCAGTAACCGGCAATGGCAGTCAGCAGCGGCAATGCGCCTATCAGAAATCCGTCGCGCCAGGAAGCCACCAGGAAAGTGAGCATTCCTGCTGAGAAAATACCTATCGGAATGGCAATCGATAATATCCCGGTGAAAACCGCCCTGGTTTTTTTAGGCCATACCTCACTTATTAAAGTAAAGGATATCACCAACAGGCCGCCGGCGCCAACGCCGCTTAAAAACCGGCAGATCATCACCTCGACCCAACTCTGGGTAAACGAGGTGAGCATAGTAAAAATGCCATAACTGCCTATCGACAACAACAGAGCAGCTTTCCTGCCCGTTTTATCGCCTATAAGTCCCCATAAAAATCCACCTACTGCCCATCCGAAAATAAAGAGGGCGTTTATGTACGCGCTGATGTTATTCAGCTGGGCATTGCTTTGACTGCCCTGGTATTCCTTAACCACGGCATGTAGATAAACCGTCATTACGGTGGATATTGCCCCGGCGAAAAGGTTACCGGCAAAGCAAACAATAAACAATAAAATCAGTCGGTTGGATTTTACCCTTACCTGCTCTACAGCGCTGATGTCTAATAAACTTTCCATAATTTAAGGCCTTGTTAGTGTTTTTTTAAATGATCATATCCCCGTGGCAGTCTCGAATAACCGTGATTAACCAGCCTGTCGGCTAACATGGTGAAATAACTGTTATCATCCGGCATAGCTGTGGCCATACCATCAACATAGCGGTTATACAGGCTAAAAAGGGCGGCTATTAAAACCGTGTCGTGAATCTCAATATCCGTTGCGCCTTCGGCCTTAGCTTTTTCAATTATTTCTGCTGTTACCAGCTTGCCACTTTTACCTGTAAGCGCCGCTATGGTCAATAATGCTTTCATTTTTTCGCTTACAGGGGCGGTAGAAATATCCTGTTTAACTTTTACTGAGGTATCACTTTCGCCTAACAGCATATCAACTGTTGCAGCATGGGCCGCGGTGCAAAACTTGCACTGGTTGCCATGTGATACTACTGTGGCTAACAGTTCACGTTCAGCTTCTGTTAGTGTAGACGGGCCGCGCAGTAAAATTTGCGTCAGGTCACGTATAGGCTGGCCTGTATCTTTACGATACTCCAATAACCCGGTTATACCGGGCAAATGTGCTTCAAGTTCAATATGGGACATAAATACTTTTTTAGTCCGGAAAAACCTGGACGATTAATTTTTTAACAGTAAACAAAAAAAATCCGAAAGATCATTTTTCAATCAATCACCGATTCAGCAAATCACTAATTCGCTAAATCACTAATTCACCAATTAAATAATTAACAAAACTTAGGCGGTTGTTCGGGAATATCCGGCGAATGGTGGATTAACCGCTGACAAGAAGGTACAGCGGTTATAACCGGACTTTTATAAGGTGAAGAAAATGTAAATTGTGTAAATTCAATATTAAAATTACCCAATAGGGTTGTTTTACCGTATGGAACATGTTCTTTTGGTGAAACAGGAATATTCTTAACATTTTTTGCGCAAAGAATGTTCTGATCCGACAAACGGGTAGTTTCATAATTAGGAACGCACATCAGGTAAACAGCGGTCCTTGTAATTTTCATTTTAACATAATTATAGCGGCAATCCCCAAACTTTATCTGCCCGGCTATATTTTCGTAATTGACCCAATTTGTTATTCCGGGCATGTTCGCAGGTATTTTTACCTCTGTGAGGTCATTTATGTTATAACGGCCCATATTGGTTTGTTCCTTGAAAAACTTATCTGATAAATAAGTAAAGTATTGATGCAACGCAAACTGCCCCCCTATATTAAAGAGGTAGATGGAAAGCAGCGCTGCAGCAACAAATTTTTTCATTTTTTGGGGTATGTGTTTAGTCGCCTAAATATGGGGTTAATAAGTAAGTTTTCAAAATTTATTAAAAAAAACATGCTTAAGCCCCCAATTTACTTGTGGTATTTATTATCCAAAATCAGGATAATTTTATCTGTTTTTTTATAAAAACCGCATTACAATTAAAATTAAGCGGTTATTAAATTAATGTGAATTTAACATGTCATTTTCACACAAAAAAAATTTACGTTTTTCTAAAAAGTTGAATATATTTGTAGCTTCATATGGCAGGTTCTTGCTTGCCTTTTGTGATAAGGTTTAGGTTAAAGCCTCCGAACAGCGAGTGTGAGGAGGCTTTATATTTTTTGTCAGGTCCGGAAATCGAAAAGTCGGTAAAGTCCGAAAGAAAACAAAGACTAATAACCTATAATGAACCTTAAGCATTTTTAACTAATCTCTAACCTCTGACCACTAACCTCAAAACGGCATCCCGATACCAAAGTTCAATTGCATAAAGTTATAGGTGTCACCACTATTGTTTGCTTTATATGCCGCCTTGAAGGCGCCGGATTGGAAAAGTTCATTAAAGTGATCGATAAGCACCCATTGTTCTGAACCATTAAACTGTGGGTCTTTAAATTTGAACGCGGCATCGAGCCTGAATACAAAAAATGCAAGGTCGAACCTTAAACCGGTACCAATATCCATTGCCGATGATTGCAAAACATTATTGAACCTGAATTCTACATTTGGGTCATTGGGTTGTTTATCAAGGCGCCAAACATTTCCGGCATCAATAAATACGGCTCCCTTTAATTTTGAACCAAAAAAATTATCAACCAGTTTATACCTGTATTCCAAATTCGAAATGATTTTTACTTCGCCAAACTGGTCAAGATATTTTAACCTTGTCCGCAATGAATCGCCCGGTGATTCCACCCCGTTTTGACCCGGTGGGCCATAAAAAGTAGCACGGTTAAATTGCCCCGGCCCTAAAGTGCGGGGCAGCCAGGCTCTCATATCATTGGCGCCACCTGCATAAAAATTCTTTTCAAATATAAGGTCGGTGCTGTTACCATACGGAATGCCTAAGCCTGGGTTTAACCGGAAAATCAACTGGCGTTCCCCACCAAAGCTATGGTAAAGCCGTAAATCAATTTCACCTTTGGCGTATTGTGAAAAGGGGCTGCCAAAGAATGTGCGGGCGCCCGAAGTATCCTTTGGTGTATTAAAAGCTTTGCTCAGCAAATTGAGCAAATTACCGCCAACATCCAGGCTCCCCCGGAAATAAGTAAAGTTTGAAAATGAATTAAGCAGGTTACCATTAAGCTGAAAGGTGTACTGGCTGCCTGTAGTGTATACCGTCCTTCCAATCAGGAAACTGTAGGCATACAGGTTATTCGATAATAATATTTTTTCGGCAACAGGGTCAATAACACCTTTTGAGTATTCAATATCAATTGGGGTAACGGTATGTAATTTGTTGGCCGTTTCGGCAAAATCATAGGTAACTGAATTAATAAAGCTTGTACGCTGCACCAATCCCAACTCATAAAATAACTGGTAATTTGTTGAAAAAGTAGTATGTGGCACACCATATTTCCCTAATACCGGCAAGTCAAAAGGCGTAATAATGCGCGGGTAAATAAGGTTAGCACCAACGCGCAGGTCCTGGTTTTCAATACCGTTAGGGTTGCTTGCATTGTTGCTGTTATCAAATAAAACGCTCCAGTTAAGTTTTATCTGCAGGATAGCGGCATTTTTAAATACGTCCCTGTCTGTAAAAGTATTGCCTAGGTTATAACCATACTGCCCTGAATTGAACAGAAACTCCGCCTCTATCCTGTTCGACATTTGCTTTAGCGGCACAATATCTATTTTAGTATCCAGGCGGTTGGTACTATCGGGTAGTTTTTCATAAGTGGGATTAGGTACATTTCTGAACACATTTAACTCGGATAATCGCGAGGTAGTGAGCGTTTGCCTGTCAATATCATACAATTGGCCTTTACGCTGAAATATATAATCAATAACCGTACGTGGTTGAAATTTATGCGAAAAATCAACATACCTGAATTGCGAATCAACTTGAAGGGTGTCGGCCTTTCCAATAGTACGGCCAGCGCTGTTGGCAATGGTTATCAAAGTATTATTAATTTTATAAACAGGATGTGATGATTTGCCAATAGGGTTATCAATGGTCATCTTAATATCTACTACACCGCTCCTGAAAGTAGAATCATAGGTAAAATTGATATACTGTCGGTAAAAATCATAATAACCGTTGCGTTTCATAACAAGGTAAAACTCATCCCTGTCATACGCCAAACTATCGGTATCAAAGCGACCGCCCGGCTGCACATGTGAAAACCTGGGACGGTTTACCATATACAGGTTCCGCACATTTTTGTCGGGGATGCTATCCTGTATTTTACGGATCCTGAACATCGGGCCTTCAACAGCGGTAAAAATTAATTCGGCCTTTTTCTTTTTTATGCTGATCGAATCGGCAACTTTAGCTTTTAAATAACCCTTGTTTTGCAAAAAGCGTTCAATTTGTATCCTTGAAAATTCAACAAGACTGCTATCTAAAATGGCAGGCGGCTCACCTACGTCATTCTTGCCATTTTTGCTGAACATGTAATAAAATTGAAGGTTGATCACATTATTCGGTTGCTGCTCCTTATCTACATAATTTACGGCAGGTTCAGCAAACTCCTTATCAACACCTCTTATCGTAATTTTGCGCACCAGCGCCTGGCCGTCTTTAAGCCGACGGGTTAAACTGCAGCCCGAAACCATAATGACCAGAAGAATACTTAATATTGTAAAGCGGTAACCATTAGGTTTAATATATGCTCTCAAAATCTCAAATCATTTTATTAAAGTCCTTACAACATAAAAAAGATCGCCTGGAACATGGCTTATTTTTGGTTGAGGGCTATAAATCGGTTATCGAATTTATTAATTCTCCTTACCAAATTGAAGCTATTTACCATAGTGCTTCATTTGACCCAAAAGTGCTGAAATTATCCCAAAAAATAAACTTATATAATATTTCTGTTACAGACATTCAGAAGATCAGCAGTTTAAAAACCCCTCAGGAAATTTCGGCTCTTGTTAAAATACCCAAATGGCTCCCCTTAAATAACGCACAGCTTAAACAAAAGTTCTCTTTAGTTTTAGATGGCATACAGGACCCCGGCAATATGGGTACCATTATCCGCACAGCCGATTGGTTTGGCATCGGCAATATTATTTGTTCGGAAGATACGGTTGACACATATAACCCTAAAGTGGTGCAGGCCAGCATGGGCTCGCTTTCGCGAATAAGGGTACATTACGCCAATTTAGCTGCCGTATTGCCCAAAATTGAACTACCAATATTTGGTGCAATGCTAGCTGGTGAAAACATTTACCGTACCAATTTCGGCGCCGGAGGGTTAATTGTAATGGGCAATGAGGGCAATGGCCTGCGGCCTGAAATTGAAAGATTGATAAGCAAGGCTGTAACCATCCCCCGCGCCGGAAGTGCAGAATCTTTAAATGTTGCTATAGCCGCTGCGATATTTTGTTCAGAAATTAGCAGAAATTCGAATAATAATGTTGGCAGCCAATAAATAATTGCTATTTTTGCAGCCTTGAAAATTGGTCGGGTGGCCGAGTGGCTAGGCAGAGGTCTGCAAAACCTTTTACAGCGGTTCGAATCCGCTCCCGACCTCGAGAATTAAAAACATTAAAATTATAACACCATGGGCGTTACTCGTTTAAAAAGAAAAGATAGAAAAAATAAAACTGTTTCGAGATTAGAAGTACAGTTTTTAAAACTGGCTACCAACTTAGAAGCCGGAAGCCGTTCTGCTGAGCCAAAACACAGCCAGATAGCTAAAAACAACGCAGCTTTATTAAAAGCTGCCGCCGCAAAGTAATTTAAACAAGAATAATTTTGCTTTTTATGATATTCAAATCCTGTTGGTTTTAAACCGGCGGGATTTTTTTATGGGCGGATTTTTTGTCAGGCGATGATTCCAAAACGTTCAAAAGGAGGCACCTACGGAGCCAAATTTCTTTTATTATTATTGCTATAAACAGGGTGCTCCTATGGAGCTATTTGCAAGCTATATTTATAAATATACACCATCAGGCTCCATAGGAGCATCGTGTTTATAGAAAATCCAGGACAACGGAATTGGCTCCATAGGAGCCTCCTCAAATTGAATATTCAATTATCAATCGATAAAATCAAACAAATATCTTTCCTCAAAAGGGCCTTCAAATTTTTCCAATAAAGTTAAATACTCTTGTCTGAATGTTTTCCTTTGATGATGAACTTCCTGGTTTAAAACATATTTTACAACCGTATCCAGGTGTGAATGAGAATATGAAAATACACCATAGCCCTCCTGCCAATTAAATTTTCCTCTCATCCAATTTTTACTATTAATAAATTCATTACTTTCTACCTTAATTTCTTTAACAAAATCTGAAATTAAAATTGTTGGTTTGAAACCAACAAACAGATGAATATGGTCGGGCATACAATTAACAGCCAACATTTTTGATTTTCTATTTTGCACCAATGCTGTAATGTATTTATGCAATTCTTCTTTGTGTTCCTTAGCAATTAAGCTTTGCCTGTTGTGAACCGCAAAAACAAACTGAAGATAAATTTATGAAAAGGTGTTTGCCATAAATATTTTAGTTTAAATAAATACATCAAAAAGGAATTCGAAATTTAGCTTTAATTTTTATATAAAATCACTCCGCTTTATTTCTGTAATATTTTTTTATTAATCCGCTTTATCAATCCCGGCCCTTCATAAATAAACCCGGTATAAAGCTGTATCAATGATGCCCCGGCATTCAACTTTTCAATTGCATCTTCTGGTGAATGTATCCCCCCCACCCCAATAATAGGAAACGCCCCTTTTGATTTTTTTGAAAGATAACCAATCACTTCGGTTGACCGTTTGGTTAATGGTTTCCCGCTTAAACCACCGGTTTCATTTTTCAATTCATCTTTCGATGCCAGCCCGTCCCTGCTGATAGTAGTATTGGTAGCTATAATGCCCGCTATGCCCGTTTGCTGTACAATTTCAACAATGTCATCCAATTGGCTGTTGGTTAAATCAGGGGCTATTTTTAACAGAATTGGCCTGCTTATCCCGTTTTTTAAATTGCGCTGCTGCAGGGTATTTAATAATTGGGTTAAAGGCTCCTTTTCCTGCAATGCACGTAAACCTGGCGTATTAGGTGAACTAACATTTACTACAAAGTAATCCACTACATCAAATAAACGGTCGAAACATTTAATATAATCGCTTAAAGCATCTTCATTGGGCGTATTTTTATTTTTGCCGATGTTGCCACCAATGATCAGTCCCTTTTCACCTTCTTTTGCATTTCTGCGGAATGCGGCAATCCGCTCGGCCACTACATCAACCCCAGCATTATTAAAGCCCATGCGGTTGATCAACCCACCATCTTCGGGCAGCCTAAACATGCGGGGTTTTGGGTTGCCCGGCTGTGGCAAGGGTGTTACTGTGCCCACTTCAACAAAGCCAAAGCCAAGGTTTGCCATCTCGCCCATCAGTTCGCCGTTTTTGTCAAAGCCGGCAGCCAGCCCCACCGGGTTTTTAAAATGCAGCCCAAAAACTTCTTTTTCCAATCCCGGGTTTTTAAAATCCCAAAGCATACTGCTTAATTCCGCCCCGCCGGGAAAACGGTTAAAACGCTTAAGATTAGCCGTTACAAAATGATGTACATTTTCGGGATCGAATTGAAAAAGCAGCGGCTTAATTAAAAAATACATGGCTGCGAAGTTAGGGGTTTTGGTTCATGGTTCATAGCTCATGGTTCATAGCGGTGCAATCAAATTGTCGCTCCAGCACGAAACGTTCCTATGGAACGTAAATATTAATTTTGTATATATTCTACCGACGAAATGTTCCGATGGAACGTATCTGTATATCAGCATACGTTCCATCGGAACGTCTGGTTGGTAGAAAAAAATAAATTCAACTGTTTGCGTTCCATCGGAACGCTTGGTGGTATGCTACAATTAAGGTTCCCACAATTTTAACCCAACAGCCCGTGAATATAAGTCGCACTATCCTTATAATTCTCCAACTTCATTTCTACGAAGAAATTCTTAATACCTGCTGTTTTGGCAGCGGCAAAAAACTCTTTCCAATCTATCACCCCCTGGCCTATGGGTACTTGCTTTTTATCAGCGGTCCAATCCGACAGGTGGGCGGAAATAAACCGGCCGGGGTATTTGTTAAAATAAGTGATCGCCTGGTAACCCAGGTTAACTACCGCCGTCTGGAATTGCATTTTTACTAAATTACCATCCAGTTCGCTCATTATTACGTCATAGATCAGTTGGCCTTCGATCATAGAAAATTCCTTGTTTTCGTTGTGGAGGGCGGTCACCATGCCCGCGCTTTTAATCTTTTCGGCTATTTTATTGTATTTATCTGCCGCCTCTTTATAGGCTGATACTGTGTTTTCGCGCACGTCCAGGCCGGGGCATACCATCTGTGTCAACCCCAAACCATGGGCATATTCAATGCTTTTATCAAGGTTGTCTGTGAGGTCCCTAATTCCGTAGTGGCAACTTGGGCAATACAAGCCGGCGTCATATATTATCCGGCGCAGATCTTCAGGCTTCACGTTCACCAAAGGGGCAAAACCGGCGTCAGCATACCCGACAGGATAACACATTTCTACTAATTGATATCCCATACCGGCCATCATCTTCATGGTACCGGCAAAATCTTTGGCAACTAAGTCCCTTATAGGATACGTTTGAAACCCGACAGGGTGTTTATAAGCGATTGTGCCATTTGCCATCGACCCCAACGGCAGCTGTGACAATACCAGCATGGCGCCTAAACCTCTGGCGCCCTGACCAATAAATTCTCTCCTGCTTAATTTTTTCATGATGTGTTATTTTTAGGAAAAAGATTAATGCGATTATTCCTGTCTTCACCCTCTTTCCGCCGCAGGCGAAGAGAGGGTCAGCAAGCGAAGCGTTGCTGGGGTGAGTCAACTCTGCGCCATGTATTTACGCCAATACATTTGCGTTAACGCCGCTCGCATAGTCTACTCACCCGGCCTTTGCTTCGCTCGACCACCCTCTCTCCGCCTGCGGTGGAAAGAGGGTTAAAAATCTTTTACCGTCACCCTAAATAGAACCCGGGTCCCATCCCGCCCTGTACTCGCGCATTAGGTATTTATTTGCTTCAGGCACGTTAGTAACTTGCCTGTTCACGGCATCGTATTTCAATAAACGACCGGCCCTTAATGAGGCTGCGTATAAATTGACGGCTTCTGTAAGATGCTCGGCCTCGCTGAAACTTCCGGGATATTGCTGCCCGCTTTTGCAGGCGTCGATAAATAGCTGCAAGGCCGCCGCCATCCTGTCGCCTTCTTTGGGCCGCGCAGCTGCCGGGGTTGCCGGTGCATCCACTTTTTTCTGCGAAAGCAGGCGGGGATTTTGCACATTGAAACCAGCAAGTATCTTGTCTTTATCGCCCACAAACATCATCCCTTCGGCTGGCAATTCTTCGTTGTTGTCAAGTAATTCAGCAGGCAATTGGGGCCTCATGCCGCCGTCATACCAGCACAGGTCAATTGCCGGCCTGTCGCCATTGGCAGGGTACTTAAAGCGCACTGAACTGGCCATCGGAAACGAGAAATCATTACGTACACTATCCGGAACCGGGCCATTAAATTCGACAAAATGACTTAAATTGGGTTCGATGACAGTGGGGGCTTCCAGTTTAAGAGCGTTAAAAACAGTCCACAGGCTATAATGACCCATATCAGCCATCGAACCACCGCCGAAATCATACCAGCCCCTGAACACCATATTGGTATAGTCCGGCGAATACGGACGGTACTGTTCCGGGCCAAGCCATAGATCCCAATCCAGGCCATCGGGAATGGGAGTTTCTGCCGGAACCGTAGTATATTGCGGCCATACAGGGCGGTTTGTCCAGTTATGAACTTCTTTAAGTACGCCTATCGCGCCCGAATTGATCCAGGCCATTACCTGTTCCATCGATCCATTGGAATCCCAGGGGATCAGGTGCGTGATCTTTTTACTGTCACGTGCCATTTCGATCAGCGCCTTACCTTCCAGCAGCCTGTTGGAGAGTGGTTTATGCATCAGTACATGCTTGTGCTTCTTCAATGCGGCCATGGCAAATACCCCATGAAGATGATCAGGGGTCATTATTTTCACGGCATCAAGGTCTTTTTCTTTATCAAGCAATTCACGATAATCCGCATAAGCGGTACAACCCTTAAATTTATCTCCAGGTCTTATATTGGCATAATAGGTATCGACGATGTTTTTTCCATTTTCCCTTCCTCCTGGGATCAAATTGTCACCGCCACAGGTCCAATCAGGTTTTCCGATGGCTGTGCGGATATTATCCCTTATCTCATTTTTCGACCAGTCCCTGTAGCCCACTGCGTATCGGTTTGGGTCGCACACAGCCACTACCTGGAAGCCGGGAACAGGCAATAAGCGCAGCATTTCCCGGAAACCCTGCGTTCCGCAGCCAACATAAGCAAGCGTAATTTTATCACTGGGTGCGATAAAATTTACTCCGCCAAGCACATGCCGGGGCACAATACTAAAAGCTAAAGCCCCAGTTGCCGCTACTTTTACGAATTTGCGCCGATTGATTTGTGAAACGTTGCCGGGACCTACTACCGGGTTTGCATCCTGAACGCCAGATGCAGCACCGCCTTCCTGAGGAATGTCATTTTTCATATTTCGTGAATTTATAATTGGACAGGTAATTTAGTGATATTAAAATCCACAACAAAAAATAATTTAGTTCATGGTTCATAGTTGATGGTTCATGGTAGAAATTTTAGCAATTAGTTTTGTACGATGAAAGAATGGGATAGTTCATGGTTCATAGTTAATGGTTCATAGTAGAAAATTAGCAAAAATGCTATACAAATTGAAAGAATGTATATATTAGCTGATAGTAAAACTCATGGTCAGCGTCTTTACCATGAACTATGAACCATCAACTAT
>Ga0206864_1012_pt2 | contig 69622 bp, 67 predicted proteins | sample Alteio_BWOrgCont_42_FD_152632 | JGI IMG/M metagenome (GOLD analysis project Ga0206864, IMG submission 152632) | Enriched cells from forest soil in Barre Woods Harvard Forest LTER site, Petersham, Massachusetts, United States -... | ecosystem: Environmental > Terrestrial > Soil > Temperate forest >...
TACGCACGATTCCCGGCTTCCGCGTTTTCCTCGTTTCAACTTTTGGTTCTGCATCATCAGTCCCATATTGCCGGGCCCTTACCAACGACATCAAAAAAGCCATGCAGGAGGCCTGCGACGAGATCGGCCTGCCCTGGAAAATAGCCACCCGCACCGGCGACACGCCCGCCGCCGAAAAACAGGCCCTAAAGAAAAAACTGCCGGAAGTGCTGCTCACCACGCCCGAAAGCCTGCACCTGATGATGGCGCAGAAGGAATATCCAAAGCTGTTCCAAAGCCTGCAGGTGGTGGTGACGGATGAGTGGCATGAATTATTAGGTACGAAGCGTGGGGTACAGGTGGAGCTCGGCTTGTCGCGACTTAAAGCAGTTGGCAGTGAGCAGTTGGCAGTTGGCAGGGAACAGTTTGCAGTTGGCAGTGAGCAGTTGGCAGTTGGCGACGGGGGGTTGGCAGTTGGCAGGGAACAGTTTGCAGTTGGCAGTTCTCGGTTGGCAGTGGATAATGCGCAGTTGGCAGATGAAAATCCTTCACAGCAAATACCAAATGTCAGGCCGGGGACAAAAAGTATTCCACCGGCGGAATATAGACTGCAAACCGCAAACCTGAAACTGCCAACTGCAAGCCAACTGCCAACTGAAAGCAAACTGGAAACTGCCAACCGCCAGCTGAAAATATGGGGTATCAGCGCCACCATCGGTAACCTGGAGGAAGCCGCGGAAGTATTGCTGGGCAATGACTTCCCGCCGGAGCGGATCAAAATGGTGCGGGCGAACGTGGGAAAGAAACTGGAGATAAAGTCTGTGATACCTGAAAATATCGAGAGCTATTCCTGGTCGGGGCATATCGGTTTGAAGATGCTGCCGCAAGTGATGGAGATAGTGGCTAAAAGCGTTACCACGCTGATATTTACCAATACCCGTTCTATGGCCGAGATATGGTACCACGCCATTTTGGACAATTACCCGGAATATGCCGGGATAATGGCCATGCACCATGGTTCGCTGGATAATGAGCTGCGCAACTGGGTAGAGCAGGCGCTGCATGCCGAAGCATTGAAGGTGGTGGTGTGCACTTCGAGCCTTGATCTTGGCGTGGATTTTCGCCCTGTGGATACAGTTGTACAGGTGGGCAGTCCGAAAGGTGTTGCGCGGTTTATGCAGCGTGCCGGCCGCAGCGGGCATTCTCCGGGCGCGGTATCGAAAGCATGGTATGTGCCCACGCATTCGCTGGAGCTGCTGGAAGGCGCGGCCCTGAAGGATGCTATTAAACGCGGCATATTTGAAAGCCGCGACCCGATGCTGCTCACGATGGATGTGCTGATCCAATACATGGTAACGCTGGCAGTGTCGGACGGATTTTACCCCGATAAACTGTTTGCCGAGGTAAAAACCAGCTTCGCCTTTGCCGACCTGAAACGAAGCGAGTTTAACCTGTTGCTCGATTTCATTACTACAGGTGGGAAAACGCTTGCCCAATACGACGAGTTCCTGAAGGTGGAAATAGAGAACGGCCTTTATAAAGTGAATAACCGGCGCGTGGCCATGCGGCACCGGTTGAGCATAGGCACCATTACCAGCGAGCTGAGCATACGGGTAAAATGGCTCAGCGGGGGCAGCCTGGGAACGATCGAGGAATCGTTTATTTCAAAATTGAAGCCTGGGAATACGTTTTGGTTTGCGGGGCGTTCGCTGGAGTTTATCCGGATAAAGGAAATGACGGCTTACGTAAAAAAATCGAACGCTAAAAAAGGGATGATCCCCAGCTGGAACGGCGGCAGGATGCCTTTGTCCTCGCAACTCGCGGCGGTATTCAGGGACAAACTGGACGAGGTTGCTTTAGGAACCGCCTATGACGAGGAGGTAGTAGCGTTGGGTCCCCTGTTTGAGCTGCAATCGCAGCTGTCCCACCTGCCGCAAAGTCATGAGTTTTTGATCGAGTCGTTTAAAGCAACCGATGGTCATCATTTGATATTTTATCCTTTTGAAGGGCGGCTGGTGCATGAAGGCATGGCGTCGCTGCTGGCTTACCGCATCAGCAAGATAAAGCCGGCCAGTTTTTCCATCGCCATGAACGATTATGGATTTGAGCTATTGGCGGATGAAGACATCCCCATTGAAAAAGCGCTGGAGGACGCCGGTTTTTTTTCGATCGGCAACCTGCTGGAGGACATACAGCATAGCCTGAACGCCAATGAAATGGCGCGGAGACGTTTCAGGGACATTGCCCACATTGGCGGACTGGTATTTACCGGCTATCCCGGTCAGCCGATGAAGAATAAGCACCTGCAGGCATCTACCTCGCTGCTGTTTGAAGTTTTTAATGAATACGAGCCGGACAACCTTTTAGTAAGGCAGGCCTATAATGAGGCGCTCGCTTTTCAGCTTGAAGAATTCAGGCTGCGGGCGGCGCTGCAGCGCATAGAGGGGCAAAACATCATTCTGAAAAATATTGAACGGCCGACGCCCTTTGCCTTCCCGATCATGGTTGACAGTTTGGGCCGCGAACGGCTTACCACCGAGCCGTTGGAAGAGCGGATAGCAAAAATGGCCCGGCAATATGGGACTGATGATGCAGAACCAAAAGTTGAAACGAGGAAAACGCGGAAGCCGGGAATCGTGCGTAGAAAGGGATTGTGAGCTCCGACAGGCGAATTGCCTGTCCTTTTGGGCAATCCTCCCCAAAACCCGCAATTTTTTTGCTACCTTGTACCGTTTTAGAAAATATAGTGACATTCAGGGATTTTAATTTCAACGAGCAGTTGATGGAGGGCGTTTTAAGCATGGGTTTTGTTACCCCTACGCCCATACAAGCCGAAGCTATTCCGATAATCGCAGCAGGAGACGACATTATTGCCTGCGCCCAAACCGGTACCGGCAAAACGGGGGCTTACCTGCTGCCAGTGCTGGAGCATATCAGCAAAAGCAACCGGCACCAGATCAATACGCTGATTTTAGCGCCTACACGGGAGCTGGCCCAGCAGATCGATCAGCAGGTGGAGGGTTTGGCCTATTTTACTGGCGTAACGTCCATTGCCATTTTTGGCGGCGGCGACGGCATTGCTTACGAGCAGCAGCGCCGGGGCATCGAAAACAATGTAAACATCATCATTGCGACACCAGGGAGGCTCATCGCCCACCTCAATTCAGGCGTACTAAAGCTCAATCACCTTAGCCATCTAATACTCGACGAAGCCGACCGGATGCTGGACATGGGCTTTTACGACGACATTATGAAAATAGTGAGCTACCTGCCAAAGAAACGGCAGACGCTCCTGTTTTCGGCTACGATGCCCGGCCGGATCAGGACGCTGGCTAAAACCATTCTGAATCATCCCAAACAAGTAAATATCGCCCTTTCGCAGCCGGCTGTCGGTATCGATCAGCAGATCTATAAGGTACATGATCCGCAAAAGACGCCTTTGTTATTGTCGCTGTTGAAAAACGGCGGTTATACAAGCGTTCTCATTTTCGCGTCAAAAAAAGACCTTGTAAAATCGCTTGCCCGCGACCTGAAATCAGCGCATATCAACACCAGCGCCTTTCATTCAGACCTCGAACAGCGGGAGCGCGAAGAATTATTGCTGGCCTTTAAAAACAGGCAGTTGCCGGTTATCGTAGGTACCGACGCCCTTTCGCGGGGTATCGATGTTGAAGGGATAGACCTGGTGATCAATTACGACGTACCGGGTGATCCGGAAGACTATGTACACCGCATCGGCCGTACTGCACGCGCTGAAACCACAGGTACTGCGATCACTTTTGTGAACCACCGCGACGAGCGCCGCCTTAAGAGCATTGAGCAGCTGATTGAAAAGCCCATCCGCCTGATGGAAGTCCCCGACAGCCTGAAAGGTATAGCCGACAAACCCGCGGAACACAGTGCAAACCGGCGCCCGAACGGGAACAGGAGATGGGGAAATAATAATAATAAGTCCCAGGGAAAGAGCCGGCAGCAATAATTCAACACTAACCAGTGTCCTTCTTATTCAGCTTCGGCAATTTTGGGTTTGCCGCGTCTTTTGCGTTCGATAAAGTTAACAATCAGTCTTGGGCTGGTGATCATGAAAAAGCTGATGAACACTTTTACCAGGCTGAAGATGATCCATGTCGCCCCGGGATAATCTTTAAAACCCCTTAATTCGTTTATTTGCTTGTAGTAGTAGCCATACAATTCTTTCAGGAATAGGGGCAGGCTATCGATAAACATCACTAGTCCGGTCACAATGACCGCTATGTATAATATTGAGGAACGATGCATTTTGAATTCAATCTCATCTTTATGGAATAAGCGTTCCAATGAAAGCACATCGATAAGCCGATCTGGCCTGAACAGAAACGCAATCAGCATAAAAAGAAAAACACTAAACGTTAATAAAAGAACCGAAAGTGCGATCCACGCCTCACCTCTTCCTCCGTATTGCCCGCCGGCACTGAAAAGCACTACTATCTCCGAAAAGAAAGTGGGTACGAAATACAATATCTGTACAAGAATGTAAAGGCCAAATATTTTTAATACGATGGTCCAAAAAGTTCGAAGTGACATGATGGTTAAGATTGATCAGTTAAATGTAGGGAAATAAAGCAAGAATTAGTTGCTTCAAAACAACCACATTATTTCATCTCGATTTGGGTTCAAATAACACACCCAAGAAAGAGCAGAAACAATGGGCAAGTCAAATAAAGCTGTCTTTTGCAAGATTACTAAAAAAACAATGACTGTTGGCGATTGTCCCAAAGACAGACAATTAAGACCTGACTTTCGTAAACTTTATAAAGCAATGAACACTTTCTATGCAAAACACATCGCCTGATTTGCAAACTTTCGTCGAAAACACCTTAAATAAAAGGGTTTTGAGATATCTTCTGAAGGCAGCTTAACCATTTAGTTTCGAACTTCGATACAAATTGATCGCCCCATCCCGCCTGTAATTGAGATATGACGACATCATATGTTTCTTCTGCTTCAGGAGAGAACCTGATCCCGAAACTCATTTTTTAGTAAAGTGTTTTTCTTTAAATTCTTCAAGTGAAATTGTTTGTCCGTCTTCATATTGACGGATACTTTTTTCGATGCTCTTTGCAATATGCGGGGGTATAGTAACGGATTGCGGTTCAAATGGAACTCTTAAAGCTTTCAAAACCGCTTTAACAGTTTTCAATTGTTCGGCACTTTCGGGATGCACTAAAATGGACTCCATAAAACAAAAATAACGAATTCGTTTAATATTTCACGGGCCGGATTAAATCAAATTTTTGCCTTTGCCGGTGTTATTCATCAACAAATCTCCGGCCATAATGGCGTGAGCTTAATTAACTCATCGGGCGGCTTGGAGGTCCTAAATAAAAACTGTCCAGTTGATTAGCATGTGTAGCGGTCGCTTTCCCGAAGGGTCGGGACAGGCTGTTCCTCGCGATGATGGTCGGTGATAACGCTACGCCATATCTTCCATGCCGTATTGCTTCAGCACCTCAATCGGTACGCCCTTCCATTGATTGGGCGAGTTACCGACATAACCGAGGTCTTCGATGCCCATTTTGGTGGTAAAAAAGCCGGTCGCTGTGAGGTTGCGCATCAGGTTGAAAAAGGCAACGCCTTGCTGCATTTCAGGCTTGGCCTTTGCGGGATAAGCAATTTCGGTCACCATTTCGATCTGCTGGGCGGAACTTACATCCACAAACGATTTGCCGTAGCGGTTAAGGCATTGCACATCCAGCCAGCGGAGACCACCCCGCATAGGGGTTTTGTGTTCCGGCATGTCTTTTACAATAAACTCAATGAACTCGGGCACTTTCGCATCGGATGCGCTGCCGGAGCGCGCGTCTTTTGGGATAATTATATCCCCCAGCACAGTGATGGTTGCCATTTCATGCGGGTTAAAAAACTTTTCTTCTTTTAATTTTTTATCACGAGCAACCTCGGTGGGCAGGCGTCCTGCCTCGTCGTCGGGTCCGTTTTGGGTATTGGTGTCTTCGGCCAGCTTCTCGCCTTTGGGCTTGCATGATTCCAAAAAAGCTGTAGCACTGAGGGTGCCTAAACCTATTGCTTTGAGTGATTCGCGTCTGTTCATCGTTTCAAATAATTAAAGCCGTTTAAACATTCAGTTTGTTACGCTGTGCCAGGATATATTCAGCGGTCCGCATGGAAAGTGCCAGGATTGTCCAGGTGGCGTTTTTATCCCCCTGCTGAACAAACGGGCCGGCGTCCACCACAAATAAGTTCTTGCAATCATGTGCCTGGCAAAATTTGTTGAGGGCCGAGGTCTTTGGGTCGTCGCCCATCCTGACAGTGCCCACTTCGTGGATGATGCGGCCGGGTGCTTCGAGGCCGTAACTGGTGTCGGCTCCGGGAGAAGGCCAGGCAACGGCGCCCATTTCGTGCATGATATGCTGAAAGGTATCCTGCATGTGTTTGGCCTGGTTGATCTCGTAATCGCTCCATTTGTAATGGAAACGCAATACGGGTATTCCAAATTTATCCACCACATTGGGATCAATCTCGCAATAATTGTCGGCGCGGGCGATTGCCGTACCGCGACCGGCCATTCCAAAATCAACACCATAAAAGCGGCGGTAATCGTCCTTTAGGGATGCGCCAAAGCCGCCGGCTTCTTTTTTCTTACCATCGCGACCGGGTACGGTGCCATTCAAGCCCTCCATTCCCCAGCCGAAACCATAGCCAGGCATGCCGAGGCCGCCTCCAAATTCAATATGATATCCGCGCGGAAAATTGAGCTTTTTATTATCGTAAACCCAGGGGCCATAAATGTGTATGCTGCCTGTACCATCTTCGTTGTAACGTTTCCTGTCCTGTAGTACCGGCAGCCATCCGCCTGCGTCGGCACCCGTTGAGTCGTGCAGGTATTTGCCTACTACGCCGCTGCTGTTGGCAAGCCCGCCGGGATGTGCGCTTGATTTGGAGTTGAGCAGCAGCCTGGCCGATTCGCAGGCGCTGGCGCCCAGGATCACTATTTTAGCAGATGCCTGGTATTCCTGCATATCATCCTTGCTCACATAAGAAACGCCAGTCGCAAGGCCATTCTTATCGGTAAGCACTTCGCGAACCATGGCATTTGAAATTACTTTCAGATTACCGGTCTTCATGGCCGGTATCACCAGGCAAGACGACGACGAAAAATCGCCGTACACCTTACAGCTTCGCCCGCATTGCCCGCAGAAGAAGCAGGCGCCACGGTCTTTATTATCCGGCAACGCTTCTGTTAATACAGAACCGCGGCCCGGTATTACTTTAACTCCCGCTTTGGCTGCGCCTTTCATAATAAAAAGCTCGTTCAAACGTGGCTTTGGAGGCGGCAGGAAAATGCCGTCCGGCTCATTGGGTAAATTTTCGACGGTGCCATAGACGCCGATCATGCGGTCAACCTTATCGTAAAAAGGCTTTACCTCGTCATAGGTGATCGGCCAATCGTCGGTGAGTCCGTCGATGTGATGTCCTTTAAAATCATCGGGGCCCATTCGGAGGGAAATACGCCCCCAATGGTTGGTACGGCCACCCAGCATGCGCGAGCGGAACCAGTAAAACTCTGTTTTATCTTTCGTGGTATAGGGTTCTCCATCCAAATCCCAGCCACCGAAAGCGCCGTCAAAGTCGCCAAAGTTACGGGTGTTGGTACTTGCGCCGCGACGAGGTGAGTCGTAGGGCCATTTCAGCTGCATGGAATCTGTCTTTGGGTCGAAAAACGGCCCGGCTTCGAGCATTAATACCTTTAAACCGGCGTGGGCCAGCACGTAACCGGCCATCCCACCGCCAGCGCCTGAACCAACTATTATGGCATCGTAAGGCGTCGCGGATTTTTTTAGTTGTATATCGTCCATTTGCGTTTGAGAGTAGCGATTGGAGATTAGAGGTTAGAGGTTAGAGGTTAGTGATTTGAATTATAATAATTCGTCTTTCGGTCTTCCGGACTTCCGGACTTTTTCTAATCTCTAATCTCTGTTCTCTAATCTCTCTCCCCTAAAGTTCTTTTATAGTAATGTTTTTAAATGAAACAACTGCGCCGTGGTCCTGCAGGGCGATGTGGCCCTTCGGGTAGGCGGCAAAGCCTTTCCAGGTTTTGAATTTGCTTTGGTTAAGCAATTTATTCCATTCAGGGCCGCCCATTTGTATATCAATTACGATTTCACCATTCAGCCAAAATGTGAGGTGTCCGTTCAATTTTTTGATGGTTACCTTATTCCACTCACCAGCTGGTTTTGCCGGGTGGGATGGCGCTTCCATGTCGTACAGGGCGCCTGCGCGGTGGGTAGCCAGTTTATTGTCTTCGGCCTCTTTATCGTCCAATATTTGCATTTCGATGCCCGTCAGGTAGGTTTGATCAAAAGAGGGATCTTCATGAACTCCGAAGATAATGCCGCTGTTACCGCCTACGGCAATTTTCCATTCCAATGAAAGCTCATAGTTCTCGTATTCTTTGTTCGTCACCAGGTCGCCCTGGTTTGGCGCTTTTGGATCAAGCTGCAGCGTTCCGTCTACTGCGCTCCAGGCGCCCGGACCTTTTTGCAAATAGGCGTGCCAGCCATTGGTTGTCTTACCATCAAAAAGACTTACTTTTTGCGCCATAAGCGAAAAATTTGCGGCAAAAAATACCGTAATCAATAAAAGGATTTTTTTCATTTTTCATTTTTTTACCCGGCAGTTTAACTGCGTTTACACTGGTTCGTAAAAATAATGTATTTTTTTATGTGAAAGCAAAAGCGGGCGATTATATTAATACTGTTACGTTTTAATCCATTTCAATTCCCGTCCCTCAGGGAACGCCGTTGTTCAACATTGGCTTTCACTTAAGTTTACCGGTTAGCTTCTTTCGCATTAAATGAAAGCCGGAATCTTTGCCAATTTTAGGCAGGGATAAAGTCGTGGAGAAAAATGCTGCTACTGGCTTATCATCAAACTTTTTCGTATTGGTCGGATTCCTTATCAGTTATAAACAGGTAGCGGTCTTTTAAGCACCTGGCGCAGAAATACCGTTTGATGGGTAAAAAAAAAAGGATGTTCCGGCCAAACCAATTTCGTCTTTTTTTAAAATGAAAAGGGGAATGACATTTGTGGCAAATAAGCGTTTTTTTCGGCATAGAAACATAATTTATCATTATCGGCTAAGAGGTCAGTAAAAGTATGGTGTGTGATTTAAACCGCCAAGAATTGAAAGTAATTATCACAAAATTGTAACAATTACTTTCGTTGTGGTTAACTATTAAGTCCCGGGGAAATTGAGATTGTGTCGAATCAGCATTTTTTTGATGACAATGATAAAACAAATTAATGGTAAAATGAGAATATTGACTTGGGTAATATGAATTATACCTTTATATTTGATAACCAATTTACCATTGACAACCAAGTTATTATGAAAAAAGTGTCGAATATCCTAACCCGGAAAGGAAGCAGCGTCGTCGCAATTGACGGAGGGACCACCGTTTTAGAAGCATTGAAGCTGATGGCAGACAAAAATATCGGCTCGGTTGTGATTACCGAGAATGGCGGATACGCGGGACTCCTTACAGAACGCGATTACGCCCGAAAAGTAATATTACATGGCAAATCGTCGCTTGAAACCCAGGTGCGGGAAATTATGAGCACTGGTTTGCCCCGTATATTGCCCGATAATTCCATCGAAACGTGCATGCATATTATGAGTGAGAGCAGTATTCGTTATTTACCTGTTTTTAAGGACGACCAGCTTTGCGGCATCATTTCCATCACGGACGTAATTGATGAAACAATTCTATCTCATGAAGAGACGATTGAGCAATTGAAAAGCTATATACAATCGTGATTTCGTCCGCAAAACACTCTTTCACGGAAACCTGGGCCCCGCCAAATCGGCAATGCACTTGAGAATGCGCTGTTGCTGCTGTTCTTAATGATATTATTTCTGTTACCGGATCCAGCTGTCTATATTTAGGAACTATAATAGTACCCTGTTATGCGATTATTTCTTCTTGCTTTTATAGGTTTTACGATACTGGCGGCCAAGCCTGCTTATTCGCAGATTGCCAATGATCATACCGTTTTGAGCAAACCCTGGAACGCTTATTGGATAGCACCTGCTAATGATCCTGGTAGGGAATACGGTGTTTATTGTTTCCGTAAAAACATCAGCCTTGTTGTAAAGCCGGCCAGTTTTATTGTAAAAGTTTCGGCGGATAACCGGTATAAACTGTACGTGGATGGGACGCTTGTTTCCGTTGGACCGGCACGCGGCGATACCTATTATTGGAATTATGAATCCATTGATTTGGCGTCTTACTTAAAGACAGGCAACAATAGCGTTGCAGCTATTGTATGGAATGAGGCGGAAACACGGCCCGAAGCACAAATCTCATTACGAACGGCATTTATTTTACAAGGGAACACAACGACTGAAGAAATACTGAACACCGACGACAGCTGGAAGTGCCTGCAGGATAAGGGATATACCCCCATTACAGGAGTCGGCTATCCGACTTATTATGTGGCCGGACCGGGAGAACTGGTGGATATGAACAAATCGGTGAAAAACTGGATAGATACCACCGTCAATGATATCTATTGGCCGGCAGCTGAGAGGCTCGATCATGGCAAGCCAAAGGGCATAGCCGACGCGTTTGGCTGGATGCTGGTGCCTTCATCTATTCCGCAAATGGAACGCAGCTATCAAAGGATTCCCCTTTTGCGTAAGTCGGACGGCATTACGGTACCCGCAATCTTCCCTGCAACAAAAACACCTGTTACCATACCTGCCCATACTACCGCCACCCTGCTGATGGATCAAACTTACCTAACCAGCGCTTATTTAACGCTAAACTTTAGCAAAGGCAAGGGCGCCGGTATATCGCTGATGTATGCGGAGGCATTGTTCGACAACCTGGCTAAGTTTGGCAGCCGGAAAGGCAACCGCAATGATGTGGAGGGTAAAGATTTTGCCGGCCGGCGCGACAGTATCATTTCCGATGGCACTGCCGGCCAATCCTTTACTACGCTTTACTGGCGGACGTACCGGTACATCCGGTTAAGGGTGCAAACAACAGATGAACCCCTGGTCATTGATGATATCTACGGCACATTTACCGGCTACCCGTTTGTGTTGAATGCGAAGCTTGAGACCGGCGATCCTGAAATGCAAAAAATACTGGATATCGGCTGGCGTACCGCACGACTGGACGCCATGGAAACCTATATGGATTGCCCTTACTACGAGCAATTACAATACATTGGCGATACGCGCATCCAGGCGATGGTATCCTATTATAACAGTGGCGACGACCGGCTGGCCCGTAATGCAATTAACCTGATGGACCATTCCCGTCTGGCCGAAGGACTCACCCTAAGCCGCCACCCCTCGTACAGCCCGCAGATAATTTCTACCTTTTCTTTGTGGTATATTGGTGTACTGCACGATTATTGGATGTACCGGCCCGATAGCAGCTTTGTGAAAGACAAATTGCCGGGAGTACGGTCGGTGCTGGATTTTTTTGGCAAGTATCAGCAGGCTGACGGTTCCTTAAAGGGAACGCCTTACTGGACTTTTGTCGACTGGGCCGACGAAAAAGATTGGCGATCGGGCATGCCGCCCACCGGCAAAGATGGCGGGTCCTCTATGCTGGATATGCAATTACTGCTGGCTTATCAAATGGCGGGCGAGATGGAAAGTAAAATGGGAATGACGGCCCTTGCAAGGCTTTATGGCGAGAAAGCCGCCCAGCTGAAGCAAACTATTCAACGCAAATACTGGGATGCGGACAGGGGCCTTTATAGCGATACGGAGGACAAAACTCTTTTCTCGCAGCATGCCAATTCGCTGGCCATACTGGCGGGTTTGTCGACAGGGACGGACGCGACGGCCTTGAGCAAAAAGATATTGAGCGACACCACCTTAACCCAATGCACCATCTACTTTAAATATTATATGCACCAGGCCCTGGCAGAAGGCGGATTGGGCAACGACTATATGAGCTGGTTGGATATTTGGCGAAAAAATATCGCCACGGGCCTGACAACCTGGGCGGAGATTTCCGATCTGCCGCATTCCCGCTCCGACTGCCATGCATGGGGAGCCAGCCCGAACATAGAATTCTTCCGGACGGTTTTGGGTATTGACAGCTATGCTCCGGGATTCAGCAAAGTAAAGATAGAACCGCACTTGGGAAGCCTGGAACATGCGTCAGGCGAAATCCCGCATCCAAACGGGAAAATAGCTGTCAGCTATGCAAAAAATGGAACCAATTGGAAGATCAACATCCACCTGCCGCCAAAAACATCGGGTATATTTATTTGGAAGGGCAAAACATACCCGTTGAAGGCCGGCGAAAATTTATTTTGATACAAACTGTCAAGTTTGCTGTTACGCAATTGGTATTTTCCCCGTAATGCCTTGAAATCCCTTTATAATCATCACACTAACGGTAAACAATCGCAAAAAAATGAAGTTTAATTTTTTCCTTATACCGCTGATCTTCATCAGCATGGCATCGTATGCGCAATCACCAAATACCATTTCGGCAGTGTATGGTTTTTCAACGACCAATGTTGACATTCATGATGCGATTGGCGACTATGGGTACGATCAAAAAACCGGCAACCTGTTTGGTGTCATGTATTCACGGGCCATTAACAAATTTTTTTCTATTGAAACAGGCTTATTGGTTTCCAACGATAAAGTTCAACTTAATGTAATTGAAGCCGGTTTAGGGAATATTTATTCCAACGGAAACGTAAAAACGATCTCTGTTCCGATTTACGCTAAATTCACCTTTCTTAAGTACTTATTTGCCGATGCCGGGTGTTTGATCGACAAACAGACTAACTACGTTAACGATGACGTAATTCAATCCCAGTCGGGACTGGGTGTCGAGGTTGGGGTCGGTGCGCAGTATACCTACGACCATCTTACAATCTTTGTTAATCCATACTTGCGCCAATATGCTATTACCCGGACTGAAAATAACCTGTCCGAATCAGGTTTTAAGTTTGGGCTGGGGTATAGCTTTTAGTATTGAACATCCGCGTCTATCCCGGGGAAGGCCAGGCGAGCCGGTTAAATACAGCACTTCTCTATTGCACCCGCGTTAAAATATTGGTCTGCATTGGCACTTTGCCTGGTCGACTCCATTCGAAGGGCCTGTTCCGGTTGCACATCCGGTTTCGAAAGAAATCGACTCCATTTTTGCAAGCATTAGCAGCAGATAATCGTAAGTTCATTTGGGATTTTCGAACGAATGCGACGCCTATGCAACGTTTTCGCCAATTCCACGAAAAAGTTGCCCATCGCCAAACTTAAATGGCCAGCATGTGTTTGTATGCAAAAAACCGGGGCTTTGTGTTGCCCGGGAAGTCCCACGCAGCTTTTTTATACTGCTGAACTGTATCGTTCAGCCGTTAAAATCAGTTATCACCGGTTGGGCCAGCAGGTGTAAAGGAGAGGTAATTATTACAATAAAAATTATCGCATTTTTCGATCGCATAACGTATAAAAGCAGGAAGTTTAAAAAAAGATTGATAGCAATTTAATGTTTTTTACCTCAATTCGCTTTTTGTTAAAATTAATTGAACATTAAAAAAACAATTTGCATTTATTAATTGTATTGTATAGTTTCATATATCAGTTTAGCCAATGATAAACGCCGAAAAAAAAATCGTCATTTTTGATGATGATGAAGACATTCTTTCTATCTGTAGTTTTATTTTAGAGGAGCAAGGCTGGAAAGTGTATGCTTATACCGATTGTAACCAGATCACGGAAAAAATATCGGCGGTGTTACCCGATATCATTATCATGGATAACTGGATACCTGATGATGGAGGTATTATTGCCACGCAAATCCTCAAGAAAAATGAGCAGCTGAAGGATATACCCGTTATTTATTTTTCGGCTAACAGCGATATCGAATTACTTGCAAGTCACGCCGGCGCTGAAACTTATCTTGCCAAACCTTTTGACCTGGAGGATCTTGAGCGTGTTATCAATACCATGCTCGTAAAGTAGGGTTAGTCCGAAAGTCGGGAAGTCCGGAAGTCCGGAAGCTATCGCGAAAAGCTGCGACTGACGTTTCGGCTAAGACAACTCAAGTGATATAGCAATATTAAATCGTAAAGAAATTAGTCGGGATCGACGCTGGGTCCACCGGGACCACCTCCGCCACCGGGTCCACCACCGCCCGGGCCACCGCCATCCCGCCTGAATCCGCGCATGCCTGGTCCCTGTGTGGGCGCTTTGCCTGCGAATTTTTCGAGCCTTAACGTAAATGTTCCCAGGTAATACCGCGCAAGCCTGTTCACATGCGTTTCGGTAAGCGAACTTCCTGTTTCTGTGGAAGTAAATCCAGTGTTTTCGTTAAATAAGTCGAATACCGATATGCGTATGGTTGCCCGATGGTCCTTTAGAAAACGCCTTTCGAGGTATAAGTTCAGTATATTAGGGTTCGTGACGTTCTCACTTGCAGCATACCCGTAATTTGTCGCTTTTGAATAGTCGTAGCTGAATGTCCAGTCGCCAAAATAATTTTTCCCGGTCACCCCTATATTCCAGGTCCTAAGGTCGGCAGTTCCATTGGTAAGGGCATTTTGCACTGAATTGGCCGTTCGGTTAATGGCATAGTTTGTTAAAAATTGTGCGTCAATTACATCTGTAATATCCACCCTAAATTGCAATTGCGGGGTGAACTGTAAATTCTTCGAAATGTTTTCAACTGTTGTGCTGTTATACTGATTAGGTGTGTTTTTTACGGAATCAACATTCGTCAGGTAAGCTATATTATTCGTATAAGAAACGGTACCTCGCAGGGAAAGGGTAAATTTACGGTTATCCCAGGGTTTTGCATACGTTACCTGGCCGGAAGTGGTATTGTAGCCATTAGCATTCTGATATTGGGTTAATATCGTATTCTGAAAAACGGAGTCTGCCGGCTTTAATGCAGGCTTGTATTTGCTTGGAAATGTTGTGGTATTTGTAGCCACATAATCTGATATTGCAGTGTATTGGAACCTTACAAAGAATATATCGCCGCTGGCAAAGCTGAAGTTGTTATATCTTATCGAAAAATTATTGGTGAATTGCGGTTTGAGATCCGGGTTGCCTTCAACCGGGTAAAGTGCGTTTGAAAAATTAGTAACGGGCTGTAATTGTGAAAAACTGGGCGTGCTGCTTGATCCGTTATAATTTATGGTAAAATTCCGGCTTCTTGAAAAATTGTAGGTGTACCTCGCTGTAGGGATAATATCGAAAGTCGTAACATGTGTGTTAACCCCGATGGCCGGTGAAGTTCCGTTCAAAGTGGCGGGCTGGAAACCCAGACCCAGCGTATAATTATACAGTTTTTGTATGAACCTGTAATTAAAGCCAAGCTTGTTAGTAATGAATGTATAGCGGTATACATTGCTAAGCGCGCTATCACTTGTGAATACCGGGGCCGTCGGATCGAATGCAACTTCTGTTTGCGTATTATTGTCGGTAAGGGCAATGTTGAATGCATAATTAAATTCCCAATAAGAATGAACACCGATCGGAAAAAGGTATGACAAGGTGGTGCCGTAACTATCGGTGCGTGTATAAGTACTGATCTCCTGATCAGGCGGGGTAGTTGGTGTGCCTTTTATATAATCATAAATGGGGTTTTGGTATGACCAGCTTGGTGCAGAATTAAAAGTAAAATTGACGCTAAGATTCTGACGGTGCCCGAGCCGGCGATTATATAATCCAATAAAACCGTAAGTTGGCGCCTGGGAATTACCGTTTGCTAATTCGTTGTATTCGGTGCTATCAAACGATGTACCCCTGGGCCTTATGATCGAAGAATACTCATTGTCATGGGTGTTGGTGCCGGCGTAGGAGAACGTAGGCGTAATTTTCAAATAATTTACCGTATCAGGTTTGTACTCCATATTCCAGGTCAAGCGATGGTTTATATTTTGATCTGTTTCATTGCTGTTTTGCATTTGGTTGAACGATGAAAAATTCTGCTGCAAAATGACATTTGTAGTGTTTACCGTGTTATCGGCAAAGCTGTAGCTGCCATATACGGAAAGATATTTTCCCCACTGGTCGCGAAAGTTGCCACCGAGATAGTGTGCATCGGTTAATCCGTTTTGCGTAGTTACGAGGCTGCTGGTGTTAGCGATAGCGTTACGCACCGCGTTGCCCTGGCCGCCACCGCCGCCAAAACCGCCGCCCGCACTGCTTGCGCCACCGCCGCTGCTATTGAAAGTGAATGTATTGACGTTGGTATTGTTTATGCTTCCTAAAACCGCGATCTGCTGGTTGCCATTAAAATCGAAGACATTTAGTGAGCCGATATACCGGTTTTCATCGGGGATTCCCTGGCTTTGGGGGAGTGCGTCCTCACCATCGCCGACAGTCGCCTGGCCAAAATAGCCGTAGTTCTTATCTTTCCTGATGGTAATGTTCATTATTTTATCGGGCTCGCCGGTTTTTATGCCTGTGAGGTTCGCCTGGTCGCCGTAATCATCAATCATCTGTATGTTTTCAACAACATCAGCCGGCAGGTTCTTTGTTGCGCTTTGGACATCGCCTCCCATAAAGTCCTTTCCATTGATCCTTACTTTAGTTACCTGTTTACCCTGGGTGGTTATGTTGCCGTTTACGTCGACATCCACACCGGGCAATTTCTTTATCAGGTCTTCAACAGGGGCATTCTCCCTAACCTTATATGCGCTCGCCTGGTATTCAACTGTATCCTCCGTCAACCTTATCGGAACTACCCCCACGATGTTTACCTGGTTAAGCATATTTGATTGGGTCTTCAATACAATAGTGCCCAAATCAGCGGGGTTGTTATCATTCGCCAGCGCATAATGCCTCTTGAGCGCCTGATACCCGATGGAGGTTACGGTGATGACCACCTTATTCCCTTTTACTGATGGGAACACAAAATTGCCCTTAAGGTCGGCAATTGCGGTTGTACTATCATGTTGATCGGATGTTAGCAGGATGGCGGCGCCTGGCAGCGATTGCTTGGTTGAATCGATTACCGTTCCATGAACGGGGCGCCCGCTTTGCGCGTAAGCCTCGCCTGCAAGGAAAACAAGTATGGTAAATATTGTAAATAGGGGCTTCATTAGTTGTTAAAAATGTCTTCGATACGAATAGTTACATTAATCAACTACAAATGTTCATTTTTTGAGGTCAAATATTTAAAAATCATAGCATTGTTACATATGCGAATCAAGAGCCAGGAACCAAGAACCAAGAGAATGATGGGGGCAGTAGCAATGGCAGTAGCAGTTGCAGTACGGGGGGTGGTGTGGACGAAGAAAAATTTGGATTTTAAAATATAAAAATCTTATCTTCGTTATACCCAAAAAGCAAGACTATGCAGGCCGGCCCGGTGTAGTCTTGTTTGTTTTTTATAAACGTACGTCCTTCTTGCAACAGGAGGGCGGTTTTTTTTGGCAACCAATTGATCTGAATTATTAATATTAAAATTTGTGCGTTATGGCAGATGTAGCATACTACACCAAAGAAGGTTTGGAAAAGTTAAAGGAAGAATTACAATACTTAAAAACAACCGGACGTTCCAATATTTCGAAAGCGATAGCGGAAGCGCGTGATAAAGGCGATCTGTCGGAAAACGCCGAATACGATGCTGCAAAAGAAGCACAGGGCCTGCACGAAGCTAAAATTTCGCAGTTACAGGAAGTGGTAGCCAGCGCCCGTTTACTGGATGAATCAAAACTCGACCTGTCGAAAGTTCTGGCGCTATCGAAGGTGAAGATAAAAAACGTAAAAAACGGCACCGTGATGAGCTACCAGCTTGTGTCAGAGACTGAAGCCGACTTCAAATCGGGTAAAATATCGGTTAGTTCCCCAATTGCCAAAGGTTTATTGGGCAAAAAGGTTGGCGAAAAAACCGAGATAACTGTGCCCGCTGGTAAGATTGAATTCGAAATATTGGAAATTTCGCGTTGAGTTAAGTGGTTGATTGGGTTGTCCCGATAGCTATCGGGAGGGTTGATTTGTTTGAAATACTGGTAAACTAATCATCTTATTCACCGACTCAACCAACCCAATCAACCACGCACAAATAAACCAACCCATGACCATCTTCTCAAAAATAGTTGCCGGAGAAATACCGGCATATGTGGTAGCCGAGAGCATCGACTACCTGGCATTCCTGGATATCAATCCGCTTGCCGAAGGGCATGTACTTGTTATCCCTAAAAAAGAGGTTGACTACCTGTTCGACCTGGACGACGAATTATACACTGGCTTGCAGCTATTTGCTAAGATTGTGGCTACGGCGATGAGAAAAGCTATACCCTGCAAAAGGATCGGAGTTGCTGTGATCGGGCTGGAGGTGCCCCATGCCCATATCCATTTAATCCCAATGAACCGGGTTGATGACCTGAATTTTGCGCGGCCCAAGCTGAGCTTTACACCTGAGCAACTCAAAGAAACAGCCGAAAAAATAAGAATGGAATTTTGATTTTGGTGTACGGCGGTGACGTTCAAGACCGACCTACTTTTTATTTTTAACCAGCCCCGCTACCCGCCCGGCATTATCCTTTGCAAAGGTATCCCATCCCGAATAGGTCTTTTTGCTGCCGCTTTTACCCGCCGGCGAGCGTTGAAACGAATGGCATACCGCAACAGCCAGGCCATCGGTCGCATCTAAAAAGTCGGGCGTCTCGCTAAATTTTAAGAGGCTTTGCAGCATAGCGGCTACTTGCTCCTTGCCGGCATTTCCATTCCCTGTAATGGCTTGTTTTATTTTACGCGGGGCATATTCGGTTATGTCGATGTTGCGGGTTAAGCCGGCAGCCATTGCTACACCCTGCGCCCGGCCTAATTTCAGCATCACCTGGATATTTTTGCCGTAAAACGGGGCTTCGATGGCCATGCAGTCGGGTTTGTAATTGTCGATCAGGGCCTGCGTTTTTTCGAATATCCGCTGCAGTTTCAGCATGTGGTCGTCAATCTTGTCCAATTTTACTACTCCCAGGCTTATCAGTTCAATTTTTGACCCGCATTCCTTTATCAGGCCGTAACCCATCACCGCCGTGCCAGGGTCGATGCCCAATATTATTCTTTCCTTTTTAACGATATCCATATTTGCGGCGGCAGCATCGTCCATCGTAACTTACGAATCTTCAGCGGCCAACTATTCCCCAAAGATACCATTGCCGTTCAATACTTTCAGATAATGTTCCCTGCTAATCATCCTTGCACCCATGGAGGCAAGATGAGTGGTGTAAACCTGGCAGTCGATCAGCAAATAGTCCATCCCGCACAAATGAACGAGTGCTGCTTTTGAGGCGTTGCTCACCAAACTGAACATGCTTTCGCCGCAAAATACCCTTCCCACTGCCACGCCGTACAGGCCACCGACAAGCTCGTTATTTTGCCAAACCTCAATGGAATGGGCGTAGCCCTGCCTATGCAATTCGATATAAGCAGCGATCATATCAGGGATGATCCAGGTGCCGTCCTGCCCGGGACGCGGAATGGCTGAACAGGCAGCGATAACTCTTTCGAAGCATGTATTCACAGTTACCCTGAATGCATCCGATCTTAATACCCGGCGCAGGGATTTGGATACCACCAATTCCTGCGGAAAAAGCACAAACCGTTCGTGAGGCGCGTACCATAAAATGGGCGTTTCATCGCTGTACCAGGGAAATATGCCGTTTTGATAGGCAAGCATTAAGCGTTCGACGGAAAGGTCGCCGCGCACAGCAAGTAAACCATCGTCCTCCGCTAATGCGGGATCGGGGAAAATCAAACGCTCATCAAGTCTGAAGATCATCAACGCGAAGTTACGCCTTACGGCGTATTACCAGTTTTTTATTTTGGGCTTTGGCAACGGCGTCAAGGTATTCCTGCAATTCGGTGTATTTGGAAGCGGGGATTACCTGGTTGTTCAAATTAAACTTCGCAATACTAATTACCTGGTTTTTAGCGGCATCGTAACTGTATTTGATCTCATAATCGCCATACGTGAATTTCAGACTTTGATTTACCGGCAATGTTTCAACCTCGAAGCCTGCAGGTAGGTCGATTGTGGTGGTGGCTACCCCTTGAAACGGGTACTCAAAGTAGTAATCGCTTTTTCTTTTTTCGAGCACAGGTACGGTCTCGTCCCAAAAGTTTAATACATACGGGCGGTAAAAGATCTTATCCCCTGCTTTAATATCACAGAACTTATCAAAATCGAGAATCAAATCAGCGTTCTTTACACCGTTTGCGTCGCTGCCCGATTCGTAGTTGAACGCGGCGGGTTGTTTGATGTCCATTGACCGCAGCAACACCTGCTTTTGCTTATCAGCGCTTAGTTGTGGCAGCCCGTCAGTAAAAAGATCCCGCACTTCACCCATACTCGTAATTCTAACTTGTGCTTTGGCGCCGCCGTCCTCATCCAGCGTCAAATGGGCGTCCGAAATGAATTGGTTATCTGAGGCTTTGCTCCTGGGCGTGTTCACCAACTTACCACCGTCTTCAGTAATTATCAAAGCATTCCGGTTTTCGGTAAATGCGCCCAGTCTGCCAAACGGCATGGTACTGCTGGTGCACTCCAGCCATGTGGTATCTGTTTTAAAAGGCACACATAGGATGATGTGGTCAAAATTGTGTTCAGGAAACAATGGGTTTGCGGGTTCCTCGTTTTCGCCAGCATTAATTATCGCATAATATGACTTGATCCCCACGGCCTTTAACATGGCGCACATATAATTCGAGAGCGCTTTACAATCACCATATTTCTTTTCATCAACAAATGTAGCTGGTAACGGCTTCAGGCCGCCGATTCCGAGCTGAATATTGACGTAGCGCATATTTTCCTGCAAATAGTGGTACAAAAACCTAACTTTGTCTTTATCAGTTTTGCAGGTGTCGGTCATTTTCCTGATCTCCGCTTCCCTCTGCGGTGTTAATGAACCTACGTCAGATTTCAACGCTTGAAACCATTTCCCGAAGTTTTGCCACGTGCTGGCATCCCCGGGCTGGCCATAATACTCAAATTGGTTAGCCATCAGAGTTACAGAAGGCAAAACGCGCCAATCCATTGAACCTTCTTCTGGCTTAATTGCCTTCAGATTATGCACCTGCCAGGAATAATTTATTGTACTTCCAGAAACAGTTTTTTGTGGTGAAACGTTGGTGTTTTTGTCCAGGTAACGGAAGGTAAGATCATTTGGTATCGAAAGCGTATAATAGGAGTTTTGAACGCTTTGTTCCTTTTCTTCTATCTCCCACTCGCCCAAGCCCATCAAGCTTGATTGGTCGGTTTCGTAAGTTAGCTCAACTGTTGAGGGATAATTCACTACTGTATGGCCAAGCTCCAATACCCTGTCGTCGGAAACGATGGTCTCTTCACTTTCGGCTGCATGATCATACAAGTCCCCTTTATGATATTTTTTTAATAATTTACCGTCAGCATCGTAAACTTTCATCTCGAAAGCACTTACGCTACCGAACTTTTTATTATAAGGTAAAGAAATGGCGGCCTCGCCATCGGCTTTTTCATTTAATACAGTCACAAGCTGGTGAACCTTATATTCATTTTTGCCGGGCCCCTTTACGTCGTTTTCTATCGCGCGGAATCGTACGACTGAGTTTGCATTTTCCTTCAATGAATCAGGAATACCCGCCGAACTATACAGCTCCTTCGATATTTCCACTTCCTGACTGTAAACATTAATTGCCAGCAAAAGAATAATTGCCGCGGAAGAAAAAGAGGCTTTCAAAATATGCTTCATCTGTACTATTTCAGGATTTTTTTAAAACAATTTGTTCCGCCAGCATCTCATTCATCTTCTTAAAAAATTCGTGAAGGTTAGGGTAATAATCTTTTGAATATTCAGCCACACTGAAATTTATTACATATCTTACTATAATCGAGCCCTCCTGCTCCATAACCATTCTTTTAAAAGCAAAACTTTTGTCGGGCATAACCATATTAACATTTTTGGGCAAGGCATCTGTTTTATAACCGGCAGGTATTTTGTACACTCCGTTTATCGAGTAAGTGCGCGGATAACCAAAATCCACATCCGATAGTCTTTCTTCACTTAAAAAGGGGTTTGTCTTGAACGGCGCAAATAAATTCGGGCTTAAATAAATATATGTTCCGTCGGATCCGGCCAGATCCAGGTTGAAATCGATATTTTGAACGAGCGGCAGGGTATCAGATTCCATATTATCCATTTTCAGTGAATTTATTTTCAAACCGTTATCGTCACCCCGCAAATTATCTATGTATTTCTTTTCGCCGTCGGTTTTGTACTCACTGACTGCGCTGATACGGTTATAGCTGGTGTTACTTATTTGGGCAGTTCCGGCAAGTTTGCCCGATGCCTGTATCTCGGCATTTATCAGGACCGTTTCCCTTACCGGGATTTCTTTTTTTAATTTTACAATGTCGTAAATTTTTTTTTGCTTATCTATGTAGAGACCGGTTGAGTTGAGCAGCTCGTCGGGGATCTCATTATACAAATTATATTTTCCTGTCGCGTCCAATACGTAGGTTTTCGCGGTATCCACCTGTACATAAACTACCGCCCGGTTAAATTGAGTGACTGATGTATAAAATGGATCGACTTTGCCGTGTTCCCGTGTACTTACTACCATCGGGTAAGCATCTACACCAGACTGCTTTAGGAGGTGATACAAAATCAGATTTACCTCAGCTGAATTTCCGGTTTTGGTATCCCATGCATGGGGAGTGCCGTCATAAACTTCCCAATCGTCTTCTCCGTCCCATTTCATGGCGTTTTTTACCTCGTTAAAAATGTAAGCAATTTTTTCATCTTCGTTTTTAATCGCATTCGCCTTAGCAATTATCACTTCCTCTCCGCTCAATTTCTTCTTAAGCTGACCGCCAAAATCGTCTTCATCAATCAACTCCCCGCCTACTTTGGCCCATGAGTCGACGCCAGTTTGTGAAAACCCGCCGATGGGCCTGATGGAAATGAGTTGGAAACGAATGGCCTGTACATTATCGTGAAACGACGACATGTAGGGTTCCTCAGGCAATGAATGTACATTTGCCAAAGCACGACCTTCGTTAGCCACGATATATGGGTAACTGTCTTGTCCATCACCAAGACTCCGTCCATCCTGGCTTCGCGTATCCTTTACATAGGCCTGGTCCACATGTGACATTGCCCGGTAATAAAAAATGTCAGGGACTGCAGTGTTCAGTTCGTTATAGCGCACCGGAATCTTTTCCTGGAAATACCAGTCAGGAAAATCCCGGAAATCGTTGGCGGTCCATTTGTATTTATATTCTATAATACAGCCGGGCCTTACATCCGGCATTGTAAAAGTTATCTCGCTTCGGTCTTTGTCAATGCGTTTGGTATAAATAAGCTTTTTGTCAAGTTTGGTAATCTGGGGCTTTCCGTCAACCAGGTTGATCGTTTCTGCCTGCAAGCCTGTGATATACTCCAGGCTTTCGTTGCCGAAAAAGGCGAGGTAAGGAATAGTGATGTCGGCAGTATTTTTGCCGTTGTCGTTAAAAATCTTTATTCGTTTGTGAACTTCTTCGATGATCGACACCGTCCTTGGGCTAATGTCAAAATAAAGATCGCCTTTTTTGAATAACACTTCCGCATTAGCATCTTTCTGAAAATCACATTGTTTCATTTCGAGATCCTCGACGCTGACCGCGCCGTAAGGCTGGGTGGTTTGACTTGTAGCGGAGGTTTGCGCATTAGTTTGAAATGCAATCAATAAAAGCATTGCAAATGTGGTGATCGGTCTGGTCATACTTATAATTAGGGTTAATCAATTAGCTATAATAGTAATAAATTTTTTAACGATTACCGAATAAAACAATCAGGGAATCTTTAACTTTTTTTTAAAACGATTTGCTCATTCAACATTTCATACATTTTTTTATAAAAATCACGAATAGACGGATATTCGTCTTTTGAGTATAGGTTTTTCTTATAGTCGATAATATACCTTACCACAATGAGTCCATCCTGCTCGGCAAGTATCCGGCGGAAGGTGATTCCCTTGTCGGGCATTTGCATATTTACCGACTTCGGAAGGGCGTCGACCTTGTATCCCGGAGGAATTTTATATCGACCGTTGATAGAATAGGAATAAAGACATCCAAAATCAATATTTGAAACGCGGCTCTCACTCAAAAAAGGATTGCTTTCAAATGTGGTAAACACGTTGGGATTAAAATACAGGTAATCCCCGTCGGGCTCGGCCGATTTGTAATTAAAATGAAAAGTTTGAACAAGGGGCAGGGTATCACTTTCAACATTGTCCATTTTCAACGAAAATATTTTCAATTTTTTGTCCTTATCCTGAAATTCATCCACGTATTTCTTTTCGCCCAAATCATTGTATTTTTTGAGATATTTTTCCCTGCTGTATGCCGAACTGCTAATCTGCGAAGTCCCCTCCAATAGCCCATCAGGATTTATTTCCCCGTCGACAAAAATAACTTCCCGCGCTGAACTCACCTTGATGTTAATGAGACCTGATATCCTGTCTGTGGGAGTTATCTGCAATGCTTTCAGCCCCATCAAATCAATCGGCACGTTGTTATAAGTGTTGTAGGGGCTGGTGGCATCTAAAATATAGTAGTTGACTGGGTCAACCGGACAATAAACAACGGTTCGGTTAAGTTTACGGTCTGAGGCGTAACCGGAATCAATTTTGCCGTTGTCGCGTGTGCATAAGACTACTAAAGATGCATTGACGTTTGCCGCATTCAGTAAGTGATATAAAATCAGGTTAATTTCAGTGGAATTCCCTGTTTTTTTATCCCAAGCCTTTTTTACCCCGTCGACGGTAAACCAGTAATCCGCTTTATTCCACTTAATGGATTTTTTTACGGAATTAAAAATATAGGCCATTTTCTCCTCATTGGTCGGAATACTATTTGCTTTATTGATAATATCACTCTCATCGGATAGTTTCACTGTTAACTGTTTGCCAAAGTCATCATCATCCAGGAGATTATGTCCCACCCAGGCCCAGGACCGCGAAGAGATATACCTTTTTAGTAAAATGCACTCCAAATAGTCCTCGGGGTAGTCCATAAAAGGCTCAATTTTATAGGATTTGATGTTTGACAAAGCCCATATATGTTGGATATCGTTATTTACGTTAATTATCGTGTCTTTTTCCATTCGCTGGTACACATTCCTAAAATAATTGAACAGATACTCGTGGTCGAATCCCGCATCGAACTCGCTGTAACGGCAGGGTATGTCACCCTGAAACAACCAATCCGGATAATTGTAAGGGTAGGGTGTGGACCACTTGTATTTGAACTCCAGCACCGAGCCAGCCCTTACATTGGGAAACGAAAATATGATGGCCTTCCGGCTTTTGTCTGTCACCTCTGTATAAATCTGTTTTTTGTCGACAGCCGTATATTCGATAGTTTTGTTATTAAGGTTTACCGTTTCGGCCTCTATGTCCGTTATGTTTTCGTCGTGGTGCGCACCATAAAACTCAATGCGGATGTTAGCCTCATCTTTCCCGTTATCATTAAATATCTTGATCCTTTTGTGCCTTTCCATCGTAATGGTTTCGTATTTGTAACTCGTGGATGCATAATCAAAAAGAACTTCCGCATTGGCATCTTTTTCGAAATCGCATGACGTTAATCTCAAATCTGTCGTATCGACTACGCCATATGGCATTAACTGTGCGTAGGCACTAACAAAGGAGGCTATAAGAAGAATAAAGAGCGAGAAAGGCTTTTTCAATTGGTCTAAATTAACCCAACTAAAATAATAATATTTATTACATCAAAAAGAATTTAAACCATCGCTAACTTACAAGGTCATACCATTGGATGAGCACAATTAAACAGGTAAAGCATTTATTTTCCCGGGCTGGGTTTGGTATGCGTTTTGAAGACATGGCAGGCTTTGAACGCATAGACGTAAAAAGGGCCGTAAAGTTATTCCTGGAGCCACAAAACGCCGACGAACCTTTGAGCCTTATACAAGGCCAGACCGATTACATGGCCTTACTAAAAGGCGACGTGGCATCGCGCAAAATGTTTCAACAGCAGGAACGGCAGGAAGAAAAGGACCTTAACCTGGGCTGGATAAACAAGATGCTGAATACCAACGCCGTTTTGCAGGAGAAGATGACGCTGTTTTGGCATAACCATTTTGCCTGCCGCACCAAAAATGCCTGGTATGCCCAGCAACTGAACAATACCATGCGGACGAATGCATTGGGAAGTTTTAAAACGCTATTGTTCCAGGTGGCTGAGTCGCCGGCCATGCTGCAGTTTTTAAATAACCAGCAGAACCAGAAAAATCATCCTAACGAAAACTTTGCCCGCGAGGTGATGGAGCTTTTTACCGTGGGCAGGGGCAATTACACCGAGAATGATATCAAAGAGTCAGCCCGGGCATTCACGGGGTATGGATTTAATAAGGAAGGCGAATTCACCATGCGCAAGTTTTTTCACGACTACGGCGAGAAGACCTTTATGGGGAAAACCGGGAATTTTACCGGCGAGGACATTTTGAATATGCTGCTGGAAAAAAAGGAAACGGCCCATTTCCTGAGCAATAAACTTTATAAATACCTGGTAAGCGAAACGCCCGACCCGACCCGTGTTAACGCAATGGCCGATGTGCTTTATAGTTCCAATTACGAAATAAAACCACTGCTGGAATTTGTTTTTAATGCCGACTGGTTTTACAGCGATAAAAACACCGGCAACCTGGTAAAATCACCTATTGACTTGCTGGTGGGATTGAGCCGCCAGTTTTACATCACTTACGACCGGCCTGAAGTGTTGCTGCAATTTCAAAAAGTATTGGGGCAGGTGTTATTTTACCCGCCAAATGTTGCCGGCTGGACCGGCGGGCGCAATTGGATCGACAGCTCCTCCTTAATGTACCGGCTAAAAATACCCTCAACATTGCTAACCGGAGGCCTGATCGATTTTGAAGGGAAGGCGGATCCAGAGGACGAGGCATATATTGCAACCATGCGCAATGCGCAGCAATTTATCAGCACGCGCGTGCAGGCGCAGCCCAATTGGGATAAATTTGATCAAACTATTCCGAAAGGCACGTCGAAAACCGACCTTGTGAATTTCCTGCTTGAACCGCAAGCCAGCAAGGCCTTGCTCGACGGCATTAGCCAAACAAGCGATAATCGTGCGGCAATCGTCGAGATTGTCTCTTCTCCCGAATACCAGTTAGCATAGTTTGAGGAGGAGGATGAGTCCGGAAGACACTGCTGCCCAGGTTTCGACAACCAAAACTTAAGATAAACGAAAGAAAGATATAATTTAAACTTTATAATGCTTCGGAGGTCTATAGTAATAGTTAACAAAGCATAAAATGAACAATGCAAGAAATCTGAAACATTTGTACGCGCGGGCCGGGTTTGGGATACGTTTCGAGGACTTGCAGGACCGTGAGGACTGGTCGGTAAATAAAGCGGTAAGGAAGTTGTTCCGGGCATCCGAACATTCCGAACCGATCACCGTACTGACGGAAAATATCGACCTACGGCCGCATCCTAAGGATATGGCTGACGACCAAAAAAAACAAATACAGGAAGACCGCAATAAACAGGAAAAAGCGCTGAATGAGGCATGGTTAAAACAACTTGGGGAAACAGACGCCCAACTGCGCGAAAAGATGACGCTTTTTTGGAACAATCATTTCGCCTGTAATATCGGAAACGCGTTTTACGAGCAGCAACTGAACAATATTCAACGCGATAACGCGCTCGGTAATTTTAAAACGTTGCTGCTGCAGGTTTCGCAATCGCCGGCCATGCTGCAGTTTTTAAACAACCAGCAAAACCAGAAAGGGCACCCCAACGAAAATTTCGCCCGGGAGTTGATGGAGTTGTTTACGCTCGGCCGGGGACATTATACTGAACAGGATATAAAGGAATCAGCACGATCTTTTACAGGCTGGGCCTTCGACGGGAAAACAGGGGTTTATACATTTCGGCCAAAGGTGCATGATGACTGCGTCAAAACTTTTTTGGGCAAGACAGGGCCCTTTTTTGGCGAAGATATCATTGACATTATTCTTGAAAACAAGCAGACCTCCGTTTTTATCAGCACCAAATTGTACAGGTACCTGGTAAATGATGTACCCGATGCAGACCATATCGGCCAGATGGCGGATGTTTTTTATAAATCGAAATACGAAATACGGCCGTTGCTGGAATTTGTTTTTCACGCGGATTGGTTTTATGATGATAAAAATATCGGCAACCTGGTAAAATCGCCGGTGGAGTTGCTGACGGGTTTAAACAGGCAGTTTTATATCAGCTATCAAAATCCGGATGTACTGATGCAGTTTCAACGGACGCTCGACCAGGTATTGTTCCGGCCGCCCAATGTTGCCGGCTGGCCTGGAGGGCGCAATTGGATAGACAGCTCGACGCTGATGTACCGGATGAAGATCCCGTCGACGATATTGAACGCTGGACTTATCGACTTTAACGGGAAGGCTGATCCGGAGGATGAGGCTTATTTGGCTTCGCAGCGCAAACAACAGCTAAACGTGATCAAACGGGTGCAGGCAACGCCCGACTGGGATAAGTTTTTAAAAGAACTCCCAACGGATATGACGAAGGAGCAAATAGCTGAGTTTATGCTGGAGGCGCCACTCAACAGGACGATAATAGACGAGGTGAACAATGCTCCTGATATGAAGACAACGGTGATACAGATCGTTTCGACGCCTGAATACCAGTTGTGTTAGGTTGGATTGTCGGTAGATAAAGTCCGGAAGTCGGGAAGTCCGAAAGTCGGGAAGGAGCTGCGACCGACATTTCGGCAAGAATAAGTTGATTATATAGAAGCAAGGAGCAAATTCTTGCCGGATAAAGTATAAATTTAAAGGGGTAGCAATGGGTTTCATACCCTTCGCTATGATAAATGGCAAACGATATGGACAGAAGACATTTTTTGAGGAACAGCGCGTTGGCATCCGGCGTGTTAATGGTGCCGGCTTTTTTAAAGCCCTTTGAGGCGTTCGCGGCAGGCGATACCAACGGCTACAAAAACCTGGTGATCATACAGCTTTCGGGCGGTAACGACGGGTTGAATACCATTATCCCCTTCGGAAACGACATCTATTACCAAAAGCGTAACACGATTGCCGTAAACCAAACCGATATTATTAAGCTGAACGATATGCAGGGTTTTAACCCCAGCCTTTCGGCTTTAAAAGAAATTTACGACCAGGGCTGGATGAGCATTATCAATTCCGTTGGCTATCCAAATCCCGACAGGTCGCACTTCCGCTCGATGGATATATGGCAAACCGGGAGCGATGCCAACCAGTTTTTGACAACCGGCTGGATAGGCCGCTACCTCGATGCCAATTGCCAGGCCGGCAAACCTTATACCGCCATCGAAGTGGATGATACGTTGTCGCTGGCCATGAAGGGCGCAAAGATGAAGGGCATCGCCGTACAGGACCCCAATAAATTGTACCAAACTACCCGGGAACCATTCTTTAAGGACCTGGTACACGACCACGACGCCAACTTAAGCGAAGACAACCTGGGTTACTTGTATAAGACCATGATCGAGACTTATTCTTCGGCAGATTATATCCAAAATACATCAAAGACCTATAACGTCAACGCGCAATACCCCACTACGCCACTGGGCAACCAGCTGAAAACAGTTTCGAAATTTATTAATTCGGGTTTGCAAACCCGTGTTTACTATGTTTCGCTGAGCGGTTTTGACACCCATGTCGGTCAGCAGAACCAACAGGGCCGGCAGCTTAAAATTTATGGCGATGCCGTGGCTGCGTTTGTAAAGGACCTTAAACAAACCGGCAAGCTTGACGATACGCTCGTGATGACCTTCTCGGAATTTGGCCGCCGCGTTGAGCAAAATGCCAGCAACGGCACCGACCATGGAACAGCCAATAATGTTTTGATATTTGGCGGTAAGCTGAAAAAAGCCGGTTTCTACAACGATGCGCCTGATTTGACGCAATTGGATAACGGCGACCTTAAATACCAGGTCGATTTCAGGGATGTGTACGCTACCCTGCTGGATAAATGGCTGGATGTTAACAACAGCCAGGTGTTAACCAAAAACTTTAACGGGTTGAGCTTTGTGTAAAATAAGTCCGAAAGTCAGTAAAGCCCGAATCCCAATGGCTATCGGGACCGAAAGACGCTGCGGCTGACATTTCAGTATAAAATAACTTTAGTTATACATAAGTCTAAAATAAGGGCCTGATGTTTCGGCTGAAATAACTGTTGACAAATAAATTTCATTTTAAGCACGGACCGCAAAGAATGCGCGAAGATCACAGCGGCATACTTTTCGGCAGTATTTGAGTGAGGGGGCTCCTCTGGAGCCTATTTTATTCCTTGATTTTTTCTATAAACAGGGAACTCCTCCGGAGTTTAAAAACAGAACACAGCGAATCTCGAAGCTTGCCCCGCTCTTTGTCTTCTGTCTGTGTTAAACTTTTAAACTTTAATTATAAGGAAGATATTGGAGCCTCAGATTGTGGAATAAAGTTCGGCTTTTGACTTTAGACTTCAGGCTTTCGACTACTTGGGCATTCTCCGCATCATATTGGCCATTGCCGCAGGGTTGCTCATCTGCTTCATTACCTTGCGCATATCCTCAAACTGTTTGATCAGGCGATTAACTTCCACAAGTGGTTTACCCGATCCTTTGGCGATGCGATTACGGCGGCTTTGATTGATATTATCAGGGTTTTCCTTTTCAAAGGGTGTCATCGACTGTATGATGGCTTCAATGGATTTAAAGGCATTGTCGTCCACGTCAATATCCTTCATCATCTTCCCAACACCTGGTATCATGCCCATCAGGTCCTTCATATTACCCATCTTTTTGATTTGCTGGATCTGGCTGTAGAAGTCGTTGAAATCAAATTTATTTTTGCGGATCTTCTTTTGCAGCTCGGCGGCCTGTTTTTCGTCAAACTGCTGCTGTGCGCGTTCAACCAGCGATATAACATCGCCCATGCCCAATATGCGCGAAGCCATACGGTCGGGGTGGAATACGTCAAGCGCTTCCATCTTTTCACCTGTACCGATAAATTTGATCGGCTTGTTCACCACCGATTTGATGGAGAGCGCGGCGCCACCGCGGGTATCGCCGTCCAGCTTGGTTAATACCACGCCGGTAAAGTCGAGGCGGTCGTTAAACACTTTCGCTGTGTTAACAGCATCCTGGCCGGTCATCGCATCCACTACGAACAGTATTTCGTGCGGGTTAACCGCAGCTTTTACCTGCTCTATTTCGCGCATCATCGCCTCGTCGATCGATAAGCGGCCGGCGGTATCAATGATCACTACGTTGTTGCCGTTCTGCTTTGCAAGCGCAATACCCTCCCTGGCAATGGCAATCGGGTCCTTCGATTCGAGGTTGGCATAAACAGGCACACCGATCTGGCCGCCCAAAACCTGCAGCTGTTCTATCGCCGCAGGGCGGTAAATATCATCTGCCACGAGGAGCGGCTTCTTATTTTTTTGAGTCTTGAGATAATTGGCCAGCTTGCCGGTAAAAGTAGTTTTACCGGCGCCGTTCAAACCTGCTATCAGGATCACCGTCGGGCTACCTGTCAAAGTCAATTCGGCCGTGCTGCCGCCCATCAGCTCGGTCAGCTCGTCGCTCATGATCTTGGTGAGCAACTGTCCGGGCGAAATTGTTGTTAGCACATTCTGCCCAATGGCTTTTTGGCGAACCTCGTCGGTAAATGTTTTTGCGGTTTTATAGTTAACGTCGGCGTCGAGCAGCGCCTTGCGGATCTCCTTCATGGTTTCGGCCACGTTAATTTCCGTGATCGATCCCTGTCCTTTTAATACTTTAAACGCCCGGTCGAGCTTATCTGATAAATTTTCAAACATTATGCTTATCCAATTTTTGAGGTTACAAAGGTATTAACTTTGGACTAAGATTTATAGGGGGAAGTCCGAAAGTCCGGAAGTCCGAAAGACGCCGCGACTGACGTTTCGCTAAAAATAACCTTTGTTATATAGAAAGGGTCGCGGCTGATTTCAACCAAAACAAAAAAGTTAAAAACCTACTATTTTAAAGCATAGTCAACGTTAGCTTTATTTGAAAAAGAATAAGTAAATTTGTCTTATACGTCATCGATTATGTCAGTAGCGGAAGTAGAGGAAACCAAATCAAATCTGAAAGCATGGATCGACCAGCTTTCGGATGTGAATATGCTTTCCCTTTTGGATGGATTAAGAGCCGTAAATTCAGATAATTTTTCATGGGATGATCTTTCAGAATATCAAAAGCAGCATATCAACACAGGCCTGGAAGATATTGAAAATGGGAGAATTTTATCGTCGTCGGAATTTTGGAGTCAGCTAAAAAATGGCAGATAATGAATTACTTATAGTAGTATATTCAAAAAGATCGCTTGCGGATGTACGGACAATACGAGATTATTTACTCTACAAGTTTACTCAAAGGGAAGTTAACAAGCTTTATAACTTGCTAAGTGATTTTGAGGCCGTTGTTGCCACATTCCCGACCTATATCCTTTAATTGAAAGTAATAAGAAAATCCGGCGGGCTGTTTTGAGCAAACAACTGTCGGTATTTTACACGTATTTAACCAACACCATATCGATTGTTGCGGTGCTTGATAATAGGATGGATGATGCGAAGTGGCCAAAATAGCTAACCTCAATTCTGCTTTATCAACCCCCGAATTGAATCATTAAAATTCGCCTTTGTGATGCCGCACACCTTTTCCAAAACCTTAAAATAATTCTCATCGCCGGGCTCGCGCTTCCCGCAGCTCAAAAGCGCTTTAACAGGAGCAAAGCCCTTTTCCCTGTCAATCTTTTGCACAATAAGGGCATTAAGTATATAGTCCACCTTAAAGGTTTTCTGCCCTTCTGTATAAAAGTTCGTGCTTTCCCCGTATAATTTAAGCCAATCGGCATCGGGATGGTCTGCGACGTATTTTTTAAACAGAGCCAGCACTTCGGGCCAGGTTTTACCCCAGCTGCCCCCATACAGGTACGCGCAGCCTTCGTCGACAGGGCGGTTTATACTATCTACCGGCATTACCATATGCAGCCTGTCGTGCCAAAGATCGTGACGATCAAAACGCTGGGCGGCGGTATAGCCGCCGCTTATTTCGAGTGTTGCGTTATTTTCGTGCGAGGTAATGTCGTCGTATTTGATCCCGTTATAATCAGATTTGTAATCCACGCCTAAAATTTGCAGCGTCTCGGGAAAGTTGTCACACTCATAATATTCTATCGGCTCGGGCTTCACATCCAGCTTCTTGTCGCAAAAATCAACAAACTTCAGGTAGGCCTTTGCTTCGTTCAGATCCAAAGTATCTTTGAAATGAAAGTTGATGTTGCCTATCTTTTTGGCTTTCCAGGCGAGCGTATTTTGTTCGAGGGGGGCAGAAAAGTAAAAGCTGGTATCCTGTTTCCGGGCAATAAGCCTGAAGCTTGCCCGGAGTACGGCAGCTTTGTCGTTGATGCCGATATAGGAAACCTGCACCAAAAAGCTGTTCTTGTTTAAGTCGACGATATTAGTGAGATAGGAGCGGTAGTAATTGTTATCCTTAAGTTTGACATTTTTATCCATCCCCTTCATCTCGTCGATCAGGGCCGACATTGACAATAAGTCCTGCTTTAAAACAAATTTATTTTCCTTATTTGGACCTTCTTTGGCCACGAGGAAGGCATTCAGTGCGGTAAACAATCGTTTTTTGGTTAACGAATCGATAAGCGGGCGACTGTAAACAGCCGAAATAATGCTCCAAACCAGGCATACAGTCAGCAACAAAGTTTTTTTCATCAGGCAATAAAATTCAGCTGCAATATAAATATCCGGCACGCTTACATTCAAAAAATCGCCGGGTTAAATCTTATTGCGGATTTTGATAAATAACGTTAATTTTAATCGCCAATATTAACCGGTTTGAGAACTGATTTGCTTCACATCTCATCCCGATAGCTATCGGGACTCATCCCTAACAAAATCAATTATGAACCGAAAAATCACTTTCCGGGCTTTGTGTTTATTCCTTACTATGCCCGCATTCCTACTTTGCAGCAGCTCATTTCTGCTAAAAAAGGACAAAGCAGTCAAAAGAGTGCACACTGTTATAAAACAAGCGTTTGTTGACAGCGGCTGGCGGCAATTATTTAACGGCAAGGACCTTGAGGGGTGGAAGCAGGTTGGTCCGGGCATGCGTTACGTGGAAAACGGGCTGACAGCCAGCCATGGTGGTATGGGCCTGTGCTACTGGACCAGGGAAAAATTCGGCGATTGCGTTATCCGCGTAGTTTATAAAATGCAAAAGTTCAACAGCAACTCCGGCTTTTTTATCCGCATACCGATTGAGCCGCGGGAGGCGTGGATGCCTGTATTTTATGGCTACGAAGTGCAGATCGACAATCACCCGGAAACCTCGGGCGAGGATGAATACCACATTACAGGCGGCCTTTACTCATTGACCAAGCCGCATTCGAAGCCCGGCCGTCCCGGTCCTGAATGGAACGTGATGGAAATCACCCTCGACGGGCCGCGCACCATTGTTTATGTAAATGGCGAATTGGTTACTGATTTTACCGAGGGCGATCCGGTTCCTGAACGAAAATTTGACTATGAACCCTTTCGCGGGCTGCGGCCGAACTATGGGTATATCGGCTTGCAGAACCATGGCGACGATGATGTGGTGTTTTTTAAAGAAGTTGCCGTACGTCCATTGCACTTAAAATAACCAGCAGGCCATGAAAGAAACTCAAAAAACAGGCACCATCAGCCGTGGCGATTTCCTTAAAAAAAGCGCGGTAGCGGCGGCGGGTTTTTATATCGTACCCCGCTTTGTTTTGGGCAAAGGTTATACAGCGCCAAGCGATAAGTTATACATAGCCGCAGTCGGCACGGGTGGCGAAGCCGAAAACGACATTCACCATTTTGCTACCGCGCCAAAAAAGAATGCCGAGATAGCCTTTCTGTGCGACGTTGACGAACGCCCCGCCGCCGAACGACGCAAGCAGTTCCCTAAAGCGAAATTTTACCATGACTGGCGTGAAATGTTTGATAAGGAAGGCAAAAATTTTGATGCGGTTACCGTAGCTATCCCTGACCATAACCATGCCATCGTTGGCCTGAGCGCCATGCAGCTGCACAAACACTTATACCTGCAAAAACCGCTAACGCATGATGTTTACGAAGCGAGGGTATTAACAGAGGCATCGAAAAAATACAAGGTAGTTACGCAGATGGGCGACCAGGGCGCGTCCTGCGATGGCATGCGCACCCTGCGCGAATGGTTTGAGGCCGGGTTGATAGGCGAGATCGAAAAAGTTTACTGCTGGACTGACAGGCCTGTTTGGCCGCAGGGCATTTCATGGCCGGCAACAAAACCACCCGTGCCATCCGAATTGAAATGGGACCTGTGGCTTGGAACCGCACAATACGTAGATTATATTGACAACCTGGTGCCTTTTAATTGGCGCGGCTGGTGGCAGTTTGGTACCGGCGCCCTGGGTGATATGGGCTGCCATATTATGGGGCCGCCGTTCAAATTGCTTGGATTGGGCTACCCGACCGAGATTTCCGGGAGTGCCAGCACCGTTTATACCGGCATTTTTAAGGAGGGAATTTTCCCCGAAAGCGGGCCTGTTTCCAGTCATATTAAATTTGATTTTACGTTAAAAAACGGCAAGCCGCTCGAGCTGCACTGGATGGATGGGGGCATGACGCCCGACCGCCTGCCCGAACTCGACCCGGATGTGAATATGAACGAAGCGCTGGGCGATTTCCCCGGCGAAAACGATTTCGAAGGCTGCACCCTGTTCATCGGAACAAAAGGGAAAGTTTCCTGCGGCTGGGGTGGCAGTCACCCAAGGCTTTTGCCGCTTTCATTAAATAAAGATGTAAGCATTCCCGAAAAATATGCCCGGGTACCGGGCGGTATGGATGGCCATTGGTGGCAATGGGTGGATGCTGCCATCGCGGGGTACGGCAAAATGGAGGTAGATTCGCCTTTTGAAGGTTATGCCGGGCCGCTCACGGAAACCGTATTATTGGGTAACCTGTTGCTGCGCAGCTTCGATATCCAGGAAAAGATAAAACGAAACGATCCTGTTTACGGCAACATGGAAGGCTACAAGTTCAGCGGTCGCTATGTGGGTTTAAAATGGGACGGCGAAAACAAACGGGTAACCAACTACGAGCCGGCCAACCAGTTTATAAGGCGCACTTACCGCGAAGGCTGGGGTGAAGTGAAGTTGTAGTTAAGTCGGGAAGTCCGAATCCCGATAGCTATCGGGACCGAAAGACGCTGCGACTGACGTTTCGGTAGAAAATAACTCCAGTCATATAGAAGTCGGGAATTCAGTAAAGTTCCGAAGAGGGTGCGACCGACGTTTCGGTACAAATAACAATTTTACTTCTATCAGTTTCCGGCCAAGCTCGTGAAAAGCGCTTTCTAATTTTTCAATCTGCGCCTTGCGCGGCTTTTTTGTGCCTGAGGCGTAATGGCGCAGTTGTTTTGAATTAATACCAGCGCCGTCTTTGTGAATATTCCTTTATAGTAATTCAAAAGGCCTTTAGTATCAAAGTGATAATCTAACTCGTAAGCCTGGCGAAAGACTTGCGGAATTTCGTCGCCATCTTCCAAACTGCTTTTAACGTGCAGTTCGACAGCCTCTTTGATATGCTGATTTATTTCTTTCGGCGTAGCGCCGGTAGCAACACAGCCCGGTAACAATGGTACAAATGCGGAAAAATTGTGCCCGGAATAATAGATATTGACGGTTATATTATTTTCCATAATGAGTATGCCCTTATTAACGTGAGTTCGATGTTATAAAACTCTGTCGTATTGGGTTATTGGATTTGCAGAACTGAATCCATGCTCGTGTTTGTCTGTTCACGAACTTACTATTCGCTCATTGGGTAGCCCCTGACGGGGCAATATTGCTTTGTTTTGCTATTTGCTACAAACGGGTAGCCCCTATGGGGCAAAGTTCAATATTTATATCGAACTCGGGTTAATTATTTGGTTATTTAAGTCCGGCCTGTTTTGGAATACTGCTAACTGCCCAGTTGCTTTTGATAATTCAGATTTGTCAGGTTAGCCAAGCATTCCATTATCGTTCCCCCTTCAGGGGGTTAGGGGGTAAATTCCAGTTCCAGCAACACCGGGCAATGATCGGAGTGCCTCGCCTCGGGTAGAATGGAGGCCCTTTTAATATTTGGTTCCAGGCAACGCGTGGCCATGTTATAATCAATACGCCAGCCCAAATTCTTGGCGCGCGAGTTTGCCCGGAAACTCCACCAGGTATAGTTATGCGGTTCTTTGTTCACATGCCTGAAAGTGTCTATGTACCCGGAGTTGATGAAATTTTCCATCCATTCCCGCTCCTCCGGCAAAAACCCGGACGAGTTGGCGTTTGATTTGGGGTTATGAATATCGATGGGACGGTGGCAAATATTGTAATCGCCGGATACTACCAACTTTGGACATTGCGATTGCAGCAATTCCAGGTACCTGCCAAACTCATCTAAAAACCGGTACTTAAATGCCTGCCGGTCATCGCCGCTGGACCCTGATGGAAAATAAACGCTCATCACCGATACTTCGTCAAAATCAGCCCGGATATTCCGGCCTTCCCGGTCGTAGTCGCTGATCCCGCAGCCGTACTCGACGTGTTTGGGTGTTTTTTTGGTGAATATCGCCGTTCCGCTATACCCCTTTTTTTCGGCGGGGTACCAGTAGTGTTCATATCCCAGTTGCTCAACCAATACCAGGTCGGTTAGCACATCGGGCGTAGCCTTAATTTCCTGAAGGCAAACAACATCTGCATCAGTGGCCTGCAGCCAGGCCAGCCAATTTTTGCTCATCGCCGAGCGGATACCGTTTACGTTATATGTGATGATCTTCATTGATTGATTGCGGAATTCGGATTGTCGATGCGGAATGTTTAATTTGAAGCTATACCAAGTCTTAATAAATCCACAAGTCGAAAATCCGAAATAGGAAATTACTGAATTATTCCTGTTAAAGAGTCCAACTCCTTACACTCCTTCTTACTCAATAATTCCACTGTCATGGATATATCCGTCTTTGGCCGGTCGCTGGCGTCGGTTTTTACGGCGGCGATGCGGTCGACCATATCAATGCCCATCACTACCTCACCAAAAACGGTATAATTCTGGTCCAAATGCGGCACTCCACCCACCGAACGGTAATATTCCCTTTGCCATTCCGGGATTTTATGCCCTTTTAAGCGGGTGTTCTCCAGCGTGTCTAATTTGCCGTTGCTAAATCGCTTTCCCTCGACAATATAAAACTGGCAGCCGCTGGATGCCTTCGCCGGGTTATCATCCCGTGCGGCGGCAATCACCCCGCGTTTATGAAACAGGCTGTCGCGGAATTCGGCGGGAATGGTATAGCCCACATCCCCATTGCCCAATTCAGCGCCGGGTTTTGCTTTTACCGAGTCTTTTGAATCAGGGTCGCCGCCCTGTATCATAAAGTTCTGTATCACCCGGTGAAACAAGGTGCCATTATAAAACCCCTGTTTAACAAGCTTTATAAAATTGTCGCGGTGTTTGGGCGTTTGGTTATACAAACGGATGATGCACTGTCCATAACTGGTGGTGATACGTACATATTGGTTTTTCGGTCCGCCGGCAAACACTGCAGTGACCGCCAATGAAAACAATACAATTGAAAATAATCTCTTCATGACAAAATTTTATCTGCCTAAATTAGTCAACGGCCCACAGCTCTTCAAAATAATTTACAATCAGCGATTTCATCAGCATCTCCTGTTCCAGGATCGTATAACTTGGGATAGGTTTTACCAGGTTCCAGTGCGGCCAGCCATCCTGGTCCAGCCCTTCCAGCTCATAAAAGCCAATCAGGCTAAACAGCTTGCAGGTGGCAATATGCATCAATTCCTCTTTTTGCCTTTTGCTGAATTTCTTCGGCCCCTTGCCCAGTTCCTGCACACCGATCAGGAAGAGCAGTACCTTGATATCCGGTCTCTCGTTATCAAATTCTTCTGCTATGCGCTCCTGCAGCGCCTTAAATTTTATATTGATTTCCGCGGGCTTCATGTGCGGTAAAGATACGGTTTAGTCCGGAAAGTCCGGAAAGTTGGTTTAGTCCGAAAGTGGGAAAGTCCGAAAGATGCTGCGACTGACGTTTAGGTAAAAATACCTGTCCCCGCCATCCGCTAACGCAGAAATATTGGAACAAGCGATATTTGTCGATTAGTTAGCGTTCGAAACAACGATTATGGCAGACCATCACTCAACTATTGACCAAATGTAATCTTCCAGGCCATCGTAAGTCGTTAGCGCTGGTTTAACCCTTTCATCTAATAACAACTTTTGTTTAATATAATTCCATTGATTTGCGTTGTACTGAAAGTATTCTTGCTCTACTCCTTCTTCTAATTCTACTCTTTCGTATTCGGATTTAATAATAACATTCCATTGGTTTTGTAGGTACTCTCTTACGGCTCCATAAACTTCACTCTTTTCAGCCTGTTTAATTATCAACTGAAGTATATCTATCTCCAGATATTTGTAAGTAAATTGAATAAGTGTGTAGTAGGAAAATGTATTTGAAAAGCTATTCATCATGTACAGCAGATCGTCAACCTCAACGTTTTCCCACACTTCTGGTAAGCAAAGAAAAAGTATATTAGTATAGGTTGGATTTACTCGTTCAAGATTGTGAAAAATAAATTCGACCGGATTTAATTGAGATATACGAATTAGATAAGGATTCAAAAATTCTCTGTCCACGGGGAAATACTCCGCTTCTTTCATGCCTTTAACAGCGATAACATGTGACAGTGTCTTAACTTCTTCTGATGTATGTATCATCGAATCTTCAAGATAATCGCTCTATTCGATGCATTAATTAAGCGTCGATTAATCCATCCTGATTTGCCTCCAAAATAAGGTACACCGTTCAGGTATCCGGAAACATCGAATAAATATTGGCATTAATATCCATTACCGCAATAGCCCGGACTAATTAAGCCAGACGTAGCGGACAGTCGAATAAGAAATTGGTTCTATGAAGTTTGGTATGAGCAAGACATGGAGTATAAGATTGCTAACATTAATAGCCTGTCCTTTGTACCCCTGTAAATCTCCCCTAAACTTAGGGGAGACTTTTGATTCCGGGGACAAGAATTACTTCGGTTTCCTTTACAAGAACCACGAATTCTGAAATGTACAAAACTAACAGCAGTGAAACTAAGTCTCTGCGAAGCATCCTAAGAAATAAAAATTCTGCCCCCCCCCTGTAATGAAACGCGGAAACGAGCGTCTATAACCTATGATCAGTGTGCAAATGCATTAAAGCAACCATATTGCAATTATCAAATGTTACATTTGTGCAACTTGGTTAAACTTTTAATGATTAGTTTTGTTCGGTTATTATAAATAACTCATTTACTGGCTTGAAAACATCCAAATATCATATTTTATGCGCACGCATTTTACTGATCTGCTTCGTTGCAGGCCAGGGTATGATATATGCCCATAGCCATACGGGTTCCTCAGTTTTCCAGGGCGCACATCGTTTTGCTAAATCTGCACCGCAGCAAACCGTGCAGGAAAAATGTTATTTCTGCGATGTTCTTCATCACAACCCGATGGCGATATCGGCGCAGGCATTTTTTAACCCGGTTCATTTAACACAGCACCTTTTTAAGGCGGTTGTATATGTATTTCCGAGTCCGCAGCGTCTGCACTCCTCAAGCCGTGCACCCCCTTCTTTAATTTCGTAAAAATTAAAAGCCAAAACGGTTTTTTAATGTTATCATCAATTAGACAGCAAATTCTCATCGTTTATTGATCTGATCTTTTACCCGATTTTTTACTGTTTCTATTAACTGTTTGAGTTAACGAACATATTTCGCAACATCTTCTATCCCCAATTTAATGAGAGTCAAAGCTGTTTTATATATTCTGCCGCTAACCCTTTTTGTTTTAAGCATTAGTTTCTCTTCGAAGGCGGCGAGCCGCGATCCTGGCGGTGCCATTGGCAGCATCACGGGGACGGTGACTGACAAGGCCGATGGCAAGCCGATCATAGGCGCCAGCGTAAACATTCCGGATTTGAAAACGGGGTCCATCACTGACGTAAACGGGCACTATACGGTCAATAACCTGCCTAAAGGGGTTTACCTGGTACAAGTGAGCTATTTGGGCTATTCGACCTATACCGAAAAGGTCGACTTTACCAAAACTACTGTCTTAAATATCCAGTTGGCGGCTTCGACAATTGAAGCGGGTGAAGTAGTGATCACGGGCGTGAGCAAGGCCACCGAGATCAAGCGGGATCCTGTACCCATGGTGGCTGTCGGCAAGACCTATATTGACGAACATTCAGCGACCGGAAACGTGATCGACGAGATCGCGAGCCTTCCAGGCGTGAGCGCTGTTACTACCGGACCAAATATATCAAAACCCTATATACACGGACTGGGCTATAACCGGGTGGTAACCCTCGAAGACGGTATCCGCCAGGAAGGTCAGCAGTGGGGAGATGAGCACGGCATCGAAGTGGATCAAAACTCAATCGACCGCGTAGAAATTATAAAAGGGCCGGCCAGCTTAACCTACGGCTCCGATGCCATCGGCGGCGTTGTAAACTTGTTGACGCCGTCGCCTATCCCCGACGGGAAGATCCTCGGGTATCTAAGCGAAGTGTACGGCACCAATAACGGTTTGATAAATACCTCGTTCAGGATCCAGGGAAACCAAAACGGGCTGATCTGGGGCGGACAGATATCAGACAAAATGGCCAAAGACTACCAGGACCAGCACGACGGCCGGGTTTATGCAACCAACTTTGACGAGAAAGATGCAAGGGCGATGATCGGCCTTAATAAAAATTGGGGTTCATCTTACTTAAACTTTTCGGTATTCGATGACCTGCAAGCTATCCCGGATGGCAGCCGCGATTCGCTAACCCGCCAGTTTACCTACCAGATCACTGATGCTGATACCTACAGGCCAATAGTACCCGAATCAGCATTAAATTCATATTCCATACCAACCCTGCACCAGCATGTGCAACTTTATCGTATTTATGATAACAGCAGCATAATTTTAGGCAGCGGCACCCTGATGGTGAACCTGGGCTACGAATACAGCCATCGCCGCGAATACACACACCCGGAAGATGCCGATGTTCCGGGGCTGAACCTGCAGTTAGGCACCTATACTTATGATGTAAAATACGATTTCGATATGGGCAAAGGCTTCGAAACAACGGTGGGTATTAACGGTATGTACCAAAACAACACGCTGGGTTACAGCACCGATTTCCCGATACCCGCTTATCACCAGTTTGATCTGGGCCCATTCTTCGTTATAAAAAAAACTTACGGAAAACTTGATCTCTCGGGCGGGCTGCGGTATGATGTGCGGATATTCAGCGGCCAGGCAGCTTATATCGATACGGCAAAACAATATTTTCCGACACTCTACACCGGGGCAAACCCGCTGTCCACTCCCGATGTTGTGCAACAATTCAGTGCGCTGAATAAAACATTTTCCGGGTCGTCGGGCAGTTTTGGCGGTACCTATAACTTCTCGGACAAATTTTTGATGAAGGCCAATATTGCCCGCGGCTTCCGCGCGCCAAGCATTGCGGAGTTATCTGCCAACGGACCCGATCCCGGCTCACAGATCTACCACGTAGGCAACAGTGATTTCAAACCCGAATTCGCCCTGCAGGAGGACGTAGGCGCATTCCTCACGCTACCAAATGTTTCTGCCAGTGCAGAGGTGTTTTATAACGACCTGCAAAATTATATCTTCCAGGAACAAATCCTGGATGCCAACGGCAACCCGGAGCGTGTGGATGCCGACGGAACAGCCGACCCAAATGGCGAATACAGTAAATTCACCTACACACAAAGCCACGCGGCCATCAGGGGCGGGGAGTTTAGTCTTGATATTCACCCATGGCCCTGGCTGCATTTCGAGAACTCACTCACGTTAACTTACGGCCAAAACCTCGGCATCGGCGGACGCGTGCCCGATAGCTTAAAATATTTGCCGTTTATCCCGCCGGCCCACAGCCATTCTGAGTTACGCGGTACGCTGAATAAAGGCTACCATAAACTCCAAAACCTTTATGCGTTCGTTGGTTTTGATCATTATGATGCGCAGGGTCATTTCTTTTCAGCCTATGGAACGGAAACCTACACGGCTGGTTATAACCTGTTAAGTGCAGGCATTGGCGGCAACCTGGTTAATGCTGCGGGAAAAAAAGTTATCGAGTTGTTTATTGAGGGCACCAACCTGGCCAATGTGAACTACCAGAGCAATATGAGCAGGCTAAAGTATTTTGATAACCCTATTGTGCCTCCGGGCGTCCAGCCGGGTATATTCAATATGGGCCGCGACATCAGCTTCAAAGTGGTGGTTCCGTTCGATCTGTCGCCGCATGAAAAGCAGGATGTAAAGATGTAAGGTACGAAGTTAACACTTAAACAACCGGCTTTTAATTGAAAACTCCCTGGGTTACGATTGGGTGTAAGTATGCACCGAATTCGTCGCTGAATTCGGTGACGCAGCAAACGCGTTAAAATAATCGACTTATATAGTTTGCGAAAGGAGGCACCTACGGAGCCGAAAAGATTAGTATTCCGGTACTACAAACAGGCGACCCCTACGGGGTCAAAAAGAGGACAAAGCCAGTCATCGACTCCGGAGTCCCCTGTCTATAGAAAAAAAACAAAAGATTCAGGACTCCAGCGGAGTCTCCTCTAACGCACTGACCAGCTCCCGGTTCAATTATGTCCCAATGTATTTGCCACATAACCGTTGATTTAATATTTCTGTTCTATATAACTACGTTAGTTTTGTCGAACAGTTACTGGCACCTTCTTCCGACTTCCGGACTTTCGGACTAACCTACAAATCCCTATTTTAGCGCCTTTAAATTTCAGCGTGGGAAAAGACAAGTTAAAACGTTTTGCCGAGGTAAACACGTTCAGCAATGTAGTTCAGCTGGATGCCGGCAAACCTTTCAAAGGCAAATGGAGCACGTTTTTTTTCAATAACAACAACCCTGTTGTACTGGAACTGGCCTGCGGCAAAGGCGAATACACCGTAAATCTTGCAAGACTCTTCCCGCAACGGAATTTCATCGGCATTGATTACAAAGGGAACCGGATCTGGCGCGGCGCCAAAACGGCGCTGGAAGACGGCGTAACCAACGTTGGTTTTTTGCGCATACAGATCGAAAACATCCTTGATTATTTCGGCCACCAGGAAGTTGACGAGATATGGATCACCTTTCCCGATCCGCAACCCCAGCTAAGCCGCGAAAAGAAAAGGCTTACCTCGCCGCAGTTCCTGGAGAAATACCGGTCGATACTGAAACCTGGCGGGATTATTCATCTTAAAACCGACAACGATGCCCTGCATGCCTACACGGCTGAAAAGATAACCCAACATGCCCTGCAGCTGCACGCGAAAACGGAAGACCTGTACCATTCGGAACACGCGGATGAAGTGTTGTCGATAAAAACCTATTACGAAAAGAAATACCTGCTCAAGAATAAAAATATCAATTACCTCAAATTCTCGCTGGAATGAAGGATGATAATTTCTTTGAACGTGTTTACGAAGTTGCCCGGCTGATCCCTGCCGGCAGGGTGACGTCCTATGGCGCAATCGCCAACTACCTTGGCACCAAAGGCTCATCGCGGATGGTAGGCTATGCGATGCAGGCATGCGAAAAAGCTATTCCGCCAGTGCCGGCACACCGGGTTGTAAACCGGCAGGGGCTGTTGACAGCAAAATTTCATTTCGGCGGCAACCTAATGGAACAGTTATTGGAAAGTGAGGGCGTTAAAGTGGAAAGCGACCAGGTAGCTGATTTTAAAACATTATTCTGGGACCCGTCGGTTGAACTGGCGCTATAATGTCTGTGCCGGGCGATGAATACCGGTATAATCTGTTACCAGCCAGGTGAGTAATATTACTGTCCCAAAGATCACATAAAACAGCTTGCTGCCATCAATATTGTCCTTAAACCAGGTATAGGCCAGCACTATAAGTGCAATACCTACAATTACCTCAATGCCGGCATGTACGTTAACTGGGATTAGCTTGAGCGCTCCCAGGGGATAATTGGTCAGCAAACTTAGCGCCAGGTGGACGAAGGCGAGGGCGTAGGTAAAAATCGCAATTGTGCCGGCGAAGCCGAATATAGTTGGTGTGATTAATAGGAATACTACAACCAGGTAGTCAATAATTCCGTGGATGGTTGGTGAAATGAACTTCATGCAGCTTTATCAGGTTAATGTGTTTGACCTTATAAATGTAAAGAAAGATTCTATATATCAAGCATTTGGAGCAATTCAATTTTATTGCCGAAGGGATCGATAAAGGCGAAGCGCGTACGGCCGGGGATATATGGCTCCTCGACGATCTCCACTTTGTCTTCCAACAGCTTTCGTGCAGCCGCAACATCTGTAATTTCAAAGGCCGGGTGCCGCCGTGTCCGCATCTCGGGTTCTATTCCGAGGTGTAATTCCGCGCCCGGCAATTGATACCACAAACCGCCATTGGGCATCAATGAGGCCGGTTTCGGGATTTCCAGCAAACCGATAATATCCGTATAAAAAGCCCGTGCCTGGTCTTCCGTTCCTTTTGGGATACACAATTGAACGTGATCTATTCTTTTAATTTCTATCATTTTCAAACGGGATGGCTATTCATCCTCGGCAAAAGTCAACACATAATTATTATTATCCACGATGGAAAACTCCGTAGCGCCGTAAAAGGTGGCTTCCAATCCTTTCAATACCTTCACTTTATCTTTGATCTCTTCGAAAAAAGCCCGGATATTTTTTAGCTTGATGTAAAAAAGCAGTGAGCCGCCATTATTCCGGCTGATCTCGGGCAATTGTTCCGCCAGGCTGGCGAAGGTTTGAAACATCACCGTAACGCCGCCGTTGGTAAGCATGGCCCAGATTGGGTCTTCGCTGGCTTCGGGTACGGTCATCACCACCTGAAACCCGATGGATTGGTAGAATTCGATGGTCTCATTCATGTTATCAACAAAAATATTGGGGGATAGGCTTTCCATGGTTATTGGTATTTGATTTTATAAAATTAGGTTTTATTTCGGATTTCGGAATGTCGAATTCGGAATGATTGTTTAATTTTCTGCGGTAAAATTTAATTGACAATTCGACAGTTCACAGGGCCGGTGTCTGAACGTTAAAACACTTTAACCGGAATAAATCATGTCACTAATGGACAGATTGAATCCGATCGGATAACAAGGCATGGAAATGATTTACAGATCATAGCACAAAAAAATAATTAGAATGGAAATATCTGAAAAATATAGAAAATATCTTGTTGAAATAATACTAAAGGATAATAGATATTATACGGTTTGGGGAACAGACTTGGGTGACAACGATAATGATAAACTGCTAGTGAATAAAAAAAACCTATTGCTCTTTTACAAGATTAACACCCTTAAGACAACATTATTTAAATTTAAAGATATCTTTTTAGATAAAGAAAACTTTGAAAATTGGATAAGCGAAGATCCTTTCGAAGATCCATATAGCACTACTGATTTAACGTGCTTATATACTTTTTCGGAAAAAGACTTAAGGGGCAAAAAAGCGGCATTAGAAATAATTAACTCCTTAAATCTTATACAAGATTTTTATATCCAAATAAAGGAAAATGAAAAAGCCTTTAACTCAAAGTTGCTATTAGATTTAAAAGACAACCTCTATAACAATCATTTCTGGAAAAGTGATAATTTGGAATTGCCTTTTAATGCTATCATTATCAAGAAGATACAAAGCGCACTAAGAAAAATATACGATGATTTTGTTAAACAAATTGAATTTATTTGACCTTCCAACCCCGGATGGAAGATGCCGCGCCTGCCTGAAGGTGGATCATTCGCGAGCCGGTGAAAAACTTCTTTGTAACGATGGCGCGTCAGCATGCACGATGGAATCATTGAAATGGACGTAACAATATCAAGCGTTTTTTGCCTTAGAAACCATTCACCTACGTTGAAGGCGCTCTTGATGAAAAAACAAAATAAATGCTCAGCATGGTAGCATGCATGGTGCGGGGCAGTGATAATCGCACTAAGTATCAACTGTGTAAATGCCATGAGGCAGGTGTAAATCACGACAACATTTCAGTGGGTAGCGGTGTATTCGGACGAACCGCATTCAGATAGCAGTAGGCCATAGCAATTTGCAGTTAAAAATATAATTTAGTCGAACAAAACATACTGATGGAAACTCAAGATTTAAAAAGATGCGCATGGGCCGGGACCGACCCGCTCTATATCAAATACCATGATGAAGAATGGGGCAAAGAAATCCACGATGACAAAAAACTCTTCGAATTCCTGGTGCTGGAATCAGCGCAAGCCGGGTTAAGCTGGATAACCATATTGAAACGGCGCGAGGGCTATCGCAAAGCCTTCGCTGATTTCGACGTGGAAAAGGTGGCCGCATTTACCGAAGAAGATGTGGAACGCCTGATGCAGGACACCGGCATTATCCGTAACCGCGGAAAGATCACTTCGGCCATCAGCAACGCAAAGCTCTTTATCGGAATCCAAAAAGAATTCGGCTCGTTTGACAAATACCTGTACAGCTTTATGCCCGATGGTAAGTCGATCAACAATTTCGACGGAAAACTTCCGGCCAGCACGTCCCTATCCGACGCCATCAGCAAGGACATGAAAAAACGCGGCTTCAAGTTCTTTGGCACAACGATTTGCTATGCCCACATGCAGGCTACGGGCATGGTCAACGATCATTTGCCCGATTGTGCTTTTAAATAACTGGCTTGCCGATTTTAGATCTGGCGGTATTAGATGACACATTAATTGTATTTTTGAACCATACTGATTTAATCTGTCGGCAGATTGAAGTCGGTATAATAAAAAATCAAATCCTTCGGCCGCCGTAGCCTTGGCGAAGGAGGCGGTGTAATCCCAAAAAATAACAATGAAGAAATTATTTCTATTGGACGGCATGGCCCTTATTTACAGGGCGCACTTCGCATTGAGCAAAAGCCCGCGCTTTACCTCGGGCGGTTTAAACACCTCGGCGGTGATGGGCTTTACCAACACCTTGCTGGAAGTATTGCGCAAGGAAAACCCAACGCATATGGCCGTGGTTTTTGATACAGAAGCGCCCACCGAGCGCCACATCGATTTCGCCGAATATAAGGCCCACCGCGAAGCCATGCCCGAAGACTTGTCCAAGGCGCTTCCATACATATTTAAAGTGGTGCTGGGCTTTAATATCCCGCTCATCACTTCGGATGGTTACGAAGCCGACGACATAATAGGTACCCTGGCCAAAAAAGCGGAAGCCAAAGGCTTCCAGGTTTATTGCATGACGCCGGATAAGGACTTCGCCCAGCTGGTGTCGGACAATATCTTCATTTATAAACCCGCCCGCATGGGTAACGAAATGGAGATCCTCGGGGTTAAGGAAGTGCTGGAAAAGTGGGAAATAGAACGGGTGGAACAAGTGATCGACATTTTAGGACTTTGGGGCGATGCGGTTGATAACATTCCGGGCATTCCGGGTATTGGCGAGAAAACGGCAAAAACGCTCATCAAACAATACGGATCGATGGAGGAGATCATTAGCCATGCAGATGAGTTGAAAGGCAAGCTGCAGGAAAATGTTAAACAATACGCAGAGCAGGGCCTGCTGTCAAAAAAACTGGCAACCATCAACCTCAATGCCCCCGTGGAGTTGGATGAAGCCGGGCTTGAAATGTGTGCGCCGAGCAAAGACCTGCTGGAGCCGTTATTTGCCGAACTGGAATTCCGGACGCTGGGCAGGCGGGTTTTTGGCGACGATTTCAGCATCACGGAAACGAAATCGGTAGGTATACAAACCGACCTGTTTGGCAGCCCTGTAGCCACAGGACGTACCACCATGACCGTCGAGGTGGAAGACATTGCCGAACCGGAGTTTACTACGCCCTCTAAAAATATTGATAGCGTCCCGCATGAATATCACCTGGCTGATACGGCCGAAAAGCGTAATCAGATCATCGCGGTCCTCGCACAGCAAAAGTCATTCTGCTTCGATACCGAAACTACCGGCACCGATGTGAACGATTGTGAACTGGTAGGCTTGTCTTTCGCGGTAAAACCGGGGGAAGCCTGGTATGTGCCGGTTCCGGCGGACCAGGAAATCGCGAAAAGTATTGTAAACGAATTCAGGGAGGTGATGGAAAATGCGGCGATCAGTAAGATCGGTCAGAACATCAAATTCGACATCCTGATGCTGAAGTGGTACGATGTGCAAATGCAGGGCGACCTGTTCGATACGATGATGGCGCATTACATAATCGACCCCGATACCCGCCACGGCATGGACGTGCTTTCGGAAAATTACCTGGGCTACAAACCGGTTTCCATTACCGAACTGATAGGCGCAAAAGGCAAGGGCCAGGGCAGCATGCGCGATGTAGAGATCGAAAAAATAAAAGAATACGCTGCAGAAGATGCCGATATCACCCTACAGCTCAAAAATATTTTTGAACCAAAAATAAAGGAAGTCGACAGCGAAAAGCTGCTTCACGAGATTGAAAACCCACTGATTTACGTGCTGGCCGATATGGAGTTTGAAGGTGTCCGGATCGATCACGAAACATTGAATGAGTTCTCGAAAGAACTTGTAAAGGACATTGCCCGATACGAAAAGATCGTGTATGAGAAAGCCGGCGTGCGCTTCAATATCGCCTCACCGAAACAATTGGGCGAAGTGCTGTTTGAAAAGCTGATGCTCGACCCGAAGGCGAAAAAAACCAAAACCGGTCAGTATCAAACCGGGGAGGATGTACTGCTGTCACTTGCTGCCAAGAGCGATATTGTGCGCGACATCCTCGATTTTCGCCAGCTGCAAAAATTAAAATCGACCTATGTAGACGCGCTGCCTACCATGGTTAATAAAAAAACCGGGCGGGTACATACTTCCTATAACCAGGCGGTGGCTGCTACCGGGCGCTTAAGCTCGGTTAACCCCAACCTGCAAAACATTCCCATCCGTACAGAACGCGGCCGTGAGGTACGGAAGGCGTTCATCCCGCGCGACGAGGGCCATACCATCGTTTCTGCCGACTATTCGCAGATCGAGCTGCGTATTATTGCCGAGATCAGCAAAGACCCCAATATGACCGAGGCCTTTGTGCAAAACCTCGACATCCACACCGCAACGGCCGCCAATGTTTACGGCGTTGCCCTGGACCAGGTGAACAGCGATCAGCGACGGAATGCCAAGGCGGTCAACTTCGGAATAATCTATGGGCAATCGGCATTTGGATTATCGCAGAGCTTGGGCATACCGCGCAAGGAAGCGGCCGACATTATCGAAAACTATTTTATCCAGTTCCCCGGTATTAAACAATATATGAGCGATACCATGAATTTCGCCCGCGAAAACGGCTTTGTCTGCACCCTGATGGGACGCCGCCGATACCTGCGCGACATCAACTCTGCCAATGCAACGGTACGTGGTTTTGCGGAACGAAACGCAATTAACGCGCCCATCCAGGGTTCCGCTGCCGACATGATCAAAATAGCGATGATCAATATCCACCGCGAATTCAAAGGCCGCAACCTGGACGCCCGCATGACCATGCAGGTGCATGACGAGTTGGTATTCGACGTTCCGCACAACGAGGTGGAAATTGTAAAGCCCATCATCCTGGATAAAATGAAGAATGCCATTAAAACCACCGTGCCTATCCTGGTTGAGATCGGAACTGGTGTTAATTGGCTGGAAGCACATTGATGCGTTACGCAACAGCGTCCATTCTAAATTTTGAACAATTAAAAAACCCTTGCCATGAAAAGGAACAGTCAACCGGGAACAAATGAACGCCGGACCTTTTTGAAACAATTTGCCGCCGGTGCGGCCGTATTAGGTAGCGGCATGCTTGCGGCGCCATTTCAGTCGATCGCCGCGGATCATGCCTCATCGCCGGATATTTCCGATGCCGACGGATGGTTTAAACAGGTAAAAGGCAAGCACCGCATAGTTTTCGACGTTCCCGGGCCCAACGAATCCCTGCCCTTCGCATGGCCAAGGATATTCATGCTCACCAATGCCAAAACCGGCACACCCGAGAATGATTGCGGCGTCGTGGTCATCCTGCGGCACAGCGCCATTGCCTACGCGTTTGGAAACGCAATTTGGGAAAAGTATAAGTTCGGCGAAGTATTTAAGATCAACGACGACAAAACCAAAGCCCCGGCTACGCAGAACCCTTTCTGGCAGCCCAAACCCGGCACGTTTAAAACGCCCGGGATAGGGGAGGTGAAGATCGGGATCGACGAGCTGCAGGCCAGCGGGGTGATGTTCTGCGCTTGCGACGTAGCCATAACTGTTCATTGCGCAGTAATTGCCGAACAGACGCACCAGGACCTGGATACTGTAAAGAATGATTGGATGGCGGGGCTGTTGCCGGGAATTCAACCTGTTCCCTCAGGCATTTGGGCCGTCGGCCGCGCGCAGGAACATGGCTGTGCTTATTGCTTTGCGGGGTGATACGTACGGGTACACTATGCATTACCACCATGCCACGTGAATCACCTTCAACTAAGCATTCGTCGGCCAGCGCTCGTGGTTCGAGAGCCTGCCATGACACCCCTCGCGCTGCTCCTAAAAATGATTGGATGGCAGGACTATTGCCGGGAATTCAACCCGTTCCATCAGGTATTTGGGCGGTTGGACGAGCGCAGGAACATGGCTGTGCTTATTGCTTTGCGGGGTGATACGTACGGGTACACTATGCATTACCACCATGCCACGTGAATCACCTTCAACTAAGCATTCGTCGGCCAGCGCTCGTGGTTCGAGAGCCTGCCATTGACACCGCTCGCGCTGCTCCTCCGGTTGACTTCTATGAAAATATATGATTTACCTATAGCAAAAGCGTCTGTTCCTACTCTTCCACCATCTCACTATTCGGTGCACTAACCTCTGGCGTTTCGTGTTTAAAATAGCGTTTTTGGAATAGCAATATGGCTATCACGCCAACCGATATGGATGCATCAGCGAGGTTGAACACCGGCTGGAAAAATTCAAAATCCTGCCCGCCCCATACAGGGAACCAGGATGGATACGTAGTTTTCACAAGCGGGAAATAAAACATATCAACCACCTGCCCTTCAAACAGCTTGCGATGCTGGAAAAGGATGCCATAAAAGGTAGAGTCGATGATATTGCCAAGCGCGCCGGCGAAGATAAGCGCCACGCACATAATGAGGCCCCGGTGGTATTTATGTTTGATGAGGTACACCAGGCCCCAGCCTATAGCAGCCACGGCAAGTATCCGGAAGGTGGTTAAAGTAAGCTTACCCAGCGTCCCAGGCAATTCCCAGCCAAAGGCCATACCGTTATTTAAGGTATAGTTGAGTATACCCCGACTGCCCAAAAAATGGATCTGGTCGCCCAGTTCCATATGCGTGCGTACCCAGGTTTTTATGACCTGGTCGACAAGGATAATGACGGCAATTAACAGGAAGGGTTTGTTGTACGCAGCCTTCATTTATTGCCTGAGTTTTGCCTCCATGCTCAGGGTAGTGTGTGGCACCGCACGTAAGCGCTCCTTGGGGATCAGTTTGCCTGTTTCGCGACAAATGCCATAGGTTTTGTTTTCAATGCGCACCAGCGCCGCTTCCAACTGCTCTATAAACTTTTTCTGACGCGCAGCCAACTGGTTGATCTGTTCCTTCTCCAACGTAGCCGATCCATCTTCGAGGGTTTTATAAGTGCCCGCGGTGTCGTCGGTACCATTCGCATTGGGCGAGCTAAGCGAAGTAGCGAGCGAACTCAGCTCTTCCTTTGCTATGCGCAGCTTGTCCAGTAAAATACCCTTAAATTCCTGCAGATCCGATTCGGAGTACCGTGTTTTTTCGTTTTCTTGTTTCATTTAAATTTTACTAATAAAAATCAAAATTTCATTCCCATCAATCAGGGCAGATTCTCCCTGATTTAACTCATTATCAGCAATTATGCTGTCTGCCAGAATTTCGGCGCAAATATAGGATAAATTCTTATTCACCGCTTCGGTCACTTCAGTATGATCGCTCAGCTTTACATTTATCCTGTCGGTAACTTCAAATCCACTTGTTTTACGGAGGTTTTGTATGCGGTTGATCAGCTCGCGCGCCACACCCTCCTGTTTTAGTTCGGTGGTAAGGGTAACATCCAAAGCCACCGTTAGTTTTCCCAAATTCGCCACCTGCCAGCCGGGGACGTCCTCGGCAATGATCTCGACGTCGTTGGTGAGTAGTGAATAGTGAGTAGTGAGCGATCCAGCCGGGTGTATTGATAACTCAATGCTGCCTTCGGCCTCTAGCTTCGCGATTTGTTCAGCGGTTAACTTTCCGATAGCTTCGGCTACCGCTTTCATATCCTTACCCACTTTGGCGCCTAATGCTTTAAAGTTGGGTTTGATCTTTTTTTTGATAAAGCCCGAAGCATCGGTGATGTACTCGATGCCTTTGATGTTAGTCTCCGACAGGATCAGGTCCTTCACCTGCTCCACCTGGTGTTCAAAATTTTTATCCAGGATAGGCAACAGCACCTTGCTCAACGGCTGCCGCACATTGATGCCCACCTTTTTACGAAGCGATAATACCAGCGACGATATGTCCTGCGCCATTTGCATGCGCTCTTCCAGCGCTTTATTCACCAGCGCTTCGTTATATTCCGGGAAGAACGCGAGGTGAACAGATTCAAACGCTTCCTTGTGCGTAATATTATTCAGGTCGGTATACAGGCGGTCGGCAAAGAACGGTGCCACGGGCGACATCAATTTGGCCACCGTCACCAAACAGGTATAAAGCGTTTGGTATGCCGATAATTTATCATGCGAGTCTTCCGATTTCCAAAAACGGCGGCGGCTCAGGCGCACATACCAGTTGCTCAGGTGCTCATCCACAAAATCCTGTATGGCGCGGGATGCTTTTGTCGGCTCAAAATCCGCATAAAAGCCATCCACGTCCCTGCTCAGCGTGTTCAGCAGGGAAATTATCCACTGGTCGATTTCCGGCCGGTCCGCAAGCGCAATATCCGCTTCTTTGTATTTAAATTTATCGATGTTGGCATACAGCGCAAAAAAGGCATAGGTATTATAAAGCGTTCCGAAAAACTTGCGGCGCACTTCATCCAGGCCATCCATATTAAACTTCAGGTTATCCCAGGGTGAGGCATTGCTGATCATGTACCAGCGGGCGGCATCCGGGCCATATTGCTCAATGGTCGAGAACGGGTCAACCGCATTACCCAACCTCTTGGACATTTTATTGCCGTCCCTATCCAGTACCAGCCCGTTGGAAACCACGTTTTTAAACGCGACCCCCTTATTGCCTACTTTGATGTTTACGGCTTTTATCACTTCGCTGGCCTCGCTTAGCATCACGGCGATGGCATGCAGGGTAAAAAACCAGCCGCGGGTCTGGTCCACACCCTCGGCAATAAAATCTGCCGGGTAGGCCTTTTCAAACGACTCAATATTTTCAAACGGGAAATGCCATTGCGCATAGGGCATGGCGCCGCTGTCGAACCAAACGTCAATCAGGTCCGGTTCGCGGAACATTGGTTTCCCGGTTGGCGAAACCAGGATAATGTCATCCACATAAGGCCGGTGCAGGTCGACCACCTCATAGCCCTCGGGCATAGCGCCGGCTTTAATAGCACTGGCAATCTCCGCTTCCAGGTCCGCTATCGAGCCGATACATTTCTCCTCGCCACTGTCACTCCGCCAAATCGGCAACGGAGTGCCCCAAAAACGGGAGCGCGAAAGGTTCCAGTCCACCAAATTCTCCAGCCAGTTGCCAAAGCGGCCCGTCCCGGTGGATTCGGGTTTCCAGTTGATGGTTTTGTTCAGTTCCACCAGTTTATCCTTTACCGCCGTGGTGCGGATAAACCAACTATCAAGCGGGTAATATAATATCGGCTCGTCCGACCGCCAGGAGTGGGGGTAGCTGTGCTCGTATTTTTTTACGTCAAATGCCTTATTTTCTTCTTTCAGCTTGATGGAGATCAGCACGTCCGTGGCTCTAAAGCCGGGTTCCTCGCGTTCGTCCTTGCTGTAATATTCTTCTTTTACATAGCGGCCCGCAAAGTCCGTCACCTCGTCCACAAAACGGCCCTGCTTGTTTACCAAAGGCACATCCTTGCCATATTCATCCTTCACCATTACCGAGGGCACGTTGTTTTCCTTGCAGGCCCTGAAGTCGTCCGCGCCAAAAACCGAGGCGGTATGAACAATACCTGTACCATCTTCGGTAGTCACAAAATCCGCCGAAATGACCCGGAATGCGTTTGCCTCCAGGTCGGCATTGGTAACGTAGGGCATCAGTTGCTCGTAGTGCAAGCCAATTAGTTTGCTTCCCAAAAAGCTTGGTTGCTTGTAATCGCCAAAAACATTGCCGGTAAAATCTATCGGGACGACGCGGTAAGGGATCATCTTTGCCGTCTCAAAATCAAAATTAGCGAGTTCCTCCTTTGTGGCAACCGCCGTATATTTTTTTGGATCGAACACCTTGCTCACCAAAGCCTCCGCCAATATCACCGATACTTTGTTGCCGGTGTACTGGTTATAGGTGGTTATGCATTGATAGCTGATGTTATTCCCCACCGCCAGCGCGCAGTTGGCAGGCAGCGTCCAGGGGGTCGTCGTCCAGGCCAGGATGAACAGGTCGGTGTCAAGCTGTTCATAAATCACCTCGGAATCCTCGTCCCTTTTCACCTTAAATTGGGCGGTAATCGTGGTATCCCGAACGTTTTTATAGGTTCCCGGCTGGTTCAGCTCGTGCGAGCTTAAACCCGTGCCCGATTTTGGCGAATACGGCTGCACCGTATAGCCCTTGTACAACCAGCCTTTATTATAAAACTCCTTCAGTATCCACCAAAGGCTTTCAATGTATTCGTTTTTGTAGGTAATGTATGGGTCTTCCAGGTCGACCCAGTAACCCATTTTTTCGGTCAGGTCGTTCCAGATATCGGTATAACGCATCACCTCCTTGCGGCAGGCATTGTTATAGTCCTCCACGGATATCTTTTTGCCGATATCATCCTTGGTAATTCCCAGGGCCTTTTCAACAGCCAGCTCAATCGGCAAACCATGGGTGTCCCAGCCGCCTTTGCGCTTTACCTGGTAACCTTTAAGCGTTTTGTAACGACAAAAAATATCTTTTATGGCGCGCGCCATCACATGATGGATCCCAGGCAAGCCATTGGCGCTCGGCGGGCCCTCATAAAACGTGTAAGGGTTATCTGCCGGCCTGCTGCTGATGCTTTTTTCAAAGATGTTATACTCCTTCCAAAACGCCAGGACATCCTTGCCGGTCTGGGATAAGTTTAAAGCCTTATATTCCTTATACATTTAGCGCTCTCACCAAAATTTTTAGAGGTGCAAAGTTAAGGAATTTAAGTCGGAAAATATCATAATATTGTGATTTTGGACCGCTGATTTTTGTGATTTGATGATGAGGTTGATTGATGGTAAGGGTGGATCAGTCGGTGGATTTAGTTTATCCACCACCCTTTTTCCAAATGCAGCGTTACACGGGCGCGGGTAATAGCCGTATACCACCATTTACATAGCTCATTAGGCGGCATTCCATACATTTTACTATCAAGGAAAAGGCAAACTTCCGACCATTCCCCGCCCTGGGCCTTATGGCAGGTAACCGCGTAGCCATAGGTGGAGCGCAGACAATTCAGGAATTCGTCTTTTAACATTTCCTCCTTGTAGCGTGGAGTGTTTGGCGGAATGCTTTCAGCTCTCATCCGGTGGCTGAAGTCGATCATCAAAGTTTTGGATTGTTCATTGTTGAAATTCCCGGTTGTGCCATGTAAAATATCAAGCGACAGCAGCAAGTTATACTCTTTTTCTGAAGAAACCGATTTTACCCGAACATCCTGAAACTTCAGCATATCCACATGCCTGATTTCCCCAAGCCGGAGTATTGCCACAAAGTCGCCGTTTGATAGTGGTACCCCGTAATTGTTTTGGGTCACCAGCAGCACATCGGTTATTTGTAACGGTATATCTTCCATTCCAAACCGGTCGCGGCGCAGTGCACGGTTTATTTGCTGTACTTTCCGGTTACTCCTGGCGATTGCAAGTGTTTCATTCGCGCCCGAGTTGCGGTATGCATTTGAATAATGAGCGAACAAGGATTGCTCGGTTGGATGAAGCATTACGTTTTTAAGATTCAGCGCCGGTAGCTTTGGCCGCGACATAAAGGTTTCATAGTCGGCCATTTTTCTCACTTCGCCAGCCAGCTTTAATATATCATTGGTGGCTTCCGTCCGTTCAATCATTTTCAGCGTAACGGATACGGCATGTCTGCGGTTTCTATTTAACCAGGCCACGTTTAAGGCCGGGCTGAATCCCTGGCCTACAGGAGGCAGCTGGCATGGGTCGCCAACGACGATCACCTTGTTTTCTCCCAATACCTCAAAAAAATCGTTCAGCAATATGCCCGACCCGAATGTTGCAAAGAAATTGGTGTCGGAAAGCTCACCTGAAAGCATGGACGCTTCATCAACAATGTATAGGATTTTGTCCCGATCGGGTACCCGCGTTGCAAACTGCAGCGACATTTGCCCGTTTTTCGAGGTTCTGTCGGCGATCAGCATTGAGTCTTCAATGCCGTCAACCTTACTGAAGTGGTAAAGCTCGCCATGAACCGTCTTGGTGATAAATCCTGTCTTCCCCCGCAGTGCGGCTGCCGCCCTCCCGGTTGACGCCAGCATGCAAAATTTGTATTTCTTTTCCTGCAGCCGCTTCCCCAACAGTTGCATCAGGAACGTTTTGCCCGTAGCGGCATAGCCCTTTAAAACAAACGTATCGGCCAGCGGGTCCTTCATGAAATTTTTGATTGCCCTCAAAGCTTCTTTTTGGTCGGGGTTTAGCTTTGGCTTAGGACTTTCTTCCATTTATATTTTTGAGCAAACCGGACGGACAAGCCGGCGGCTAAAATTATTAACAAATATGGGTTTACGCAAACGCGATGCAAATGGCAACAAAGAATTTGGTAATCAGAGTGAAGTTCGAAATCCTTAAAGGCATATTGATGACATTCGTGTGGTTATATTCATTAAAATTTGTAACCTTCGGGGTTACGATGTATATTTGAATAATGATCGAAAGTATTGCCCATAAAGGTTTGCGACTCTTGTGGGAGAAAAATGATGCTTCAAAGCTGCCAGCCGTTCAAATTGAAAAAATAAGGCGAATACTTTCTGCATTGAATGCCGCCAAAAGCTTAGAGCCGCTAAGAATGGTGCCGGGATATAAACTGCATCCCCTAAGCGGCGAATTGAAAGAGTTTTGGTCGGTTTGGGTTACCGGCAACTATAGGATTTATTTTCGATTTGAAGACGGGAACGTTTTTGACATTAATTATTCAGATTATCATTAAAACAAAAAAGAAATGGAAAGTAAAATGCCACCTGTCCATCCAGGCGCAGTGTTAAGGGAAGACATTTTGAAAGAGATGAAGTTGTCAATTACCAAAACTGCTGAAAACCTGCAGGTGAGCCGGAAACAGCTATCCGAAGTGGTTAATGAGGTTTCTGCTATTTCTGCTGAAATGGCAGTCCGGCTGGAGGATGCATTCGGCGTAAACGCCGAATTTTGGCTGGATATGCAGAAAGCCTATGATATCTGGAAGATAAAGCACAGCGGACGGGTGCATGGCATCCGCCGTATCGGGGCTGAGGAAATGGAAAAGGCATCTTGAACGGTTATTAGCAAAAAGGATTATCTTATTTTACACAGGATTAAACTTGAAGTTTTGAAACGGCGCAGCCCTCAATGAGGCCTTTGAAAAACAGTTAACTCCGAATTAAACTTCAAGTTTTTAGGTTTTTCGTCACATATCCATTCATAGCCATTTTGCTTATCGCTGTCGCGTAATCTCTTCCTGGTCCGGTTCTACCGCCCCATCAGCCCCGGCATTTTAAACCGCATAACTATTTCGCCGGTCTCTTTATCAATTTCCATTTTTTTGCTTTCAAGTCCCATGTCTTTGCCTGTCGCCATTTTGAACATCCCCGCAAGGAATTCCATCCCCTGGTTCATCACCGTTTCCATGGTTTCTATCTGTTCCTGCTGCTGCGGTGATATGGCTGTTTCCTCTGTCTTACTATTTTCGACGATGGCCGGCTGCGGGCTGTTGTCATCAGCAACAATATCCTCGATGGTTTCTGTAAGCTGTTCAGGGACAGTTTCCTCTGAGGCCTCCTCGTATAGATCGGTTTGCACCGAGGTGAAACCCTCCATAATACCTTCCAACTCCGCAAGGAACTGAGCCTTGCCCGAAGCGGAAAAATCAACCACATCAGGGCCGTTTTCATTATTCAGCACGCCGTCGAAAAGATTTTGCTTCAGGGTAAGCCCTGAGGCTATTTTGGTTTCGATGGAATTTTTTGTAATAAGATTGATTACAGTAAGATGCTTGCTCAATTGCCCCAGGCGGTCGATGCGGCCGATACGCTGGTTCTTTTTAGCGGGGTTCCAGGGCAGCTCAAAGTTGATGACCGTATCCGCCACCTGCAGGTTAAGGCCCGCGCCGCCGGCCTCGGTTGAAAGAAAAACCTGGCAATCGGGTTCGTTTTCAAATTTCTTTACCAGTTTGTCGCGGTTTTTGATCGCTACCTGCCCGCTCAATTGCGCAAAGCCAATTCCGCACTCATGCAGCATTTTACCTATCAGGTGCAGCATGGTAACCCACTCGGAAAATATGATGACCTTTTTTTGATTGTTTGGCAAGTCTAATTTCTCGACCAGGATGTGTTTCAGCTCATGCAGCTTGGGCGAAACGTACGATTCCTTATCCACCAGGAAAGTTGAATCGCAAACCATGCGCATATTGCTCATCAGCAGCATCAGCTTCTGCAGATCGAACGGCGAAATGAATTTTTTGTGGAGTATTTGCGAAATACCCTTAGCAAAATTGCAGTGGTAAGCTTGTTGCTCTTCATGCATCGCGACCGGAACGGTGATCTCCGTTACCTGCGGCAGGTCTTTTATCACCCGTCTTTTTTCCCGCCGGATCAGGATCGGTTTCAGGCGGTCGTTTAGCTGTTGAAGATTGTAATAGCCGGTGATCTTATCAGCCTTGGCTTCATCAAAATAACAATGCTGGTAAGAGAACTCCCATAAAGGGGCCAAAAACTGTGCGTCGATGAATTGAACAACGGAATAAAGGTCGATCAGCCGGTTCTCTATCGGCGTACCGGTGATAACCAGTGCGTGCTTTTTTTCGAGCATTTTGATGCTTTGCGCGGTGATGGTGGAAAAATTTTTGATCTTTTGCGCTTCGTCCAAAATAATAAAGTCGGTTTCCATCCGGTTTATTTCCCGCCAATCGCGCAGCACGGTTTCGTAGTTAATGATCATGAAGTAGGCATCGCTTTCCCGGTACAATTCGGCCCGTTGTTTCGGAAATCCGTCGACAATCACCGCCTGCTCATACGAAAACTTCTCAATTTCCTGTTTCCATTGCTCTTTTAACGAAGCGGGACAGACGATCAGCGTCCGCCTGAAATTGAACAGCTTCTTTTTCATTACAGCGGTAGCTATCGCCTGGATGGTTTTACCGAGGCCCATTTCATCCGCTATGATGGCGCCGCTTTTGAACACGGCGAACGCTACGCCCTGCTGCTGATAAGGGAACAACGACGTTTTCATCAGGGAAAAGTCGAGTTGTTCTTCTTTATGCGCCAGTTCAAGCATTTCCGCATCCCAGGCCTCCTTTACTTTCTCTTCCACTTCAGGCCGAACCAGTATGAGCGGGTGTTCGCGCGCAGCCATGATAAAATTCAGGAATTCCTTTATCTCCCCGTCTTCAATATAATTTTTGCCCTTAAAATATGTTTTGATCAATTCAACAATTTCCGGTTTTAAAGGGTGTGGATAATGCCAGGTGATACGGTAGTCATTAAGCGGATCGAGATAAATTTCCACGAACGGGTAAACATGGCTTAGGCTATGGTAAATTTCGGGCTGCGACTTGAGTGCGTTAAACGCAAACATAATGTGCTTGGTGGTGCCTAATTTGTTCGTTTTCAGATCAGGGTTATCGATATAGCCGGTCTCCTCATCAAAATCGCGGAGGGTGACTTTATAGTTTACCCCTTTTTCGGTGGTCAAAACGTGCTCGCCATAAATGTTGTCAGCAAATTTTATGGTATATTTTGCCTTCAGCGCTTTTACCCTACGCTCTTCCAATACCCTTTTCATCATGCCTTCGCGGGTGTATGCTTTACCATCCAGCACGGGCCGGAGCTTAGTTTTTTCCAGTTCTTCTTCCGCCTGCATCAGAGCAGCTATGCTGCAGCTGTCCCAGGGGGCATATTCTCCCTTAATCAGGTTATGCACTTGTCCGCCCTCGGGCAGGGCTATTCTTATCTCTGTATCTTCCTGCCCGTCAAACACCAATAAATCGAAGCCCCGCACCGACTGACTTAATACCTGGCAATTTCCATTGAGGTAGATCGCCCTTGCTTTTCGGTACGTTAAGTCGCTTATTTCAGGCGATTCTTTAAACGCTGCTAATTGTTTTTTTATGGATGCGATCATTATCTGCTTCTTGGTGATTTGCTCAAGTTTAGGGAACAATACCGCGCAAAGCAAAATAAGTTATCAACGGTTAAGTGTTGAATTTGGAGAGGAATGTGGAATGTTGTTGCTGCTGTGCGATCAAATGTGTCGTATTGCAATAGCAAATAGGCCTTTTGATTTTATACAAGCCCTCGTAAGTTAAATAGCCGCGTGTCAGATTTGCGAAGATTTGGAAACTTCGCAAATCTTTGAACAGGCTATGAATATTAATTCTCTAAATTTGTTATATGACAACACTCACTATAGAAATTCCGGAGAAGGTTGAAAGAACCCTGTCTGATTTGGTGGAGCAACTTGGGGGGAAGGTTATTGCTACAGATGCAGTTAAAAAAAATAGCAAAGCAGCAAAGAAAAAACAAATTTTGGATGGTATCAAGGAATCTATAGCTTGGGTTAAGTTGCACCAGGAAGGGAAGGTGGGAGCTAAATCAATAGAACAATTGCTGAACGAGCTTTAGTATGGTTTGCAAAGAAACTTTTTTTAGCGATCATGCCATTAGTCAAATGTTTAAGCGGGGTATCTCGGTGAATATTGTTAAATTTGTAATTGAGAATGGGGAAGTGATAATTGAATATCCGAATGATAGGCCTTATCCCAGTCTCCTCATATTGCATTTTATCGATACCCGCCCTCTGCATGTTGTATTAGGAAAAGATGATGAGTTTGGGAAATGCATCGTTATTACAGCTTATGAACCAGATGTAAATCTTTGGGAAGCCGGGTTCAAATTAAAGAGAAAATAAATTATGGAATGTGCACTGTGTAAAGTGGGCGCCACCGAAAAAGGCAAAGTGACTGTTACCCTGGAAAGGGATGGGGCGATTGTGTTGATCAAGGATGTTCCTGCGGAAATCTGCACCAATTGCGGCCATTACTATCTTTCCGAAGAAATTACCCGCCTGGTGATGGAAAAAGGGAATACAGCTATTGAAAATGGAGCAGAGCTGGAGGTCTTTAAACTCCAGGTGGCATAAGGCTTCCAACTTGAAATTTTGGAAACTTCGCAAGCTTTTCGGATTGTTTGCCTGAATAAATGGGACATGTTTGAATATGGACAAATTGGTTCTCAAAGCGGAATTAGCACTTTTTAAGCGATCTATCATTAGATGGATGTTTATATTTGGGGTGGCCCAACTGGCAGCTATGATTGCAATTTTTAAATTTTTCCATGTTTAAGTTATGTCAGCAATAGCAAAAAAAGACGAAAGGAAAGAATTGAAGGGGCGTGCTATCGTAAGGGAAGCCGTACGCAGCTACGAGAATGATCCGTTCTTCGTAAAGAAAACTGAACAAGCAAGAAAGACACTTTTAAGAGTTGGCTTACCCGACGACAAAAAGAAACAATCATAGTTAAATAACAATCATGCCTGAACCTAAAAAAGAAACAATTAAACACGGCCCTGGTCGTGCTATTGTAAGCGATAAAGTCAAAAGTCATGCCAACGATCCATTCTTTGTAAAGAAGAATGCGGAAGCCAAAGAAGCGTTAAGCAAAATTGATCTGTCCGTTCTCAAGAAAAAATAATATCTTCCGGCTTGCGTATTAAATTTGGGAAGAAGTCTATATCGTTATCTATCCCATTCCTCCCGGCTCTGCCTGATATGATCCTGTAATTTCCTTGCGGCCTTGGGTGGTAATTTACCCGCAAATTTATCGGACAATTTTTTAGAGGAAGCCGCATATTGAAGGCACTGCTCAATGTCTTCCGGCTCCAGCTAAGGATAATCTTCAAGAATTTCTGCTTTGCTCATCCCGTTTGCCAAAAGATTAAGAACAATCCAAACGGTAATGCGCTTGCCGCGTATGCAGGGCTTGCCGTTCATTATGACAGGGTTTGATGTAATTCTATCGAGGGTAAGCATAATTTTCTTTTCCATAAAATTACGATGTAATTGGCAGCTATCAAATTTTGCACCCGCCCAAACACTGTTGAAAAGTTTTCCTTGACAGTACACAATTAAAATACTAAATTTGTTAGCAAATCCCAAAGTAAATTGTACCTGTTTATTTTGGGTTCCAATTAAAAACGATCCCTGGTCGGAGATTTTTTAAAGTTCTGCTGGCGATAAAACGTCACGGATTTGTTTGGTTTTGCTTAATAAAATCGTTCTTTAAATAGGTAACAATTAGTAACTTGCGCACAAAATTGGCATTTATAATGGCAGGCTGGAAACGGCTTGCTTATGGTTTATCGACGGAAAACGGCATAACAATAAGTATGCAAACCGAGCAAAAAAAGTAGCATTAACCCCGCATTACCCCTCAAAAATCGACAATAAAGTCGTAAAAAAAGTAGCATTAACCTCGCATTAACCATGCATTAAAAACACCAAATAAAATCGCAAGTAGCTATATATCAATGAATCTAATTTTAAGACTTATCATAAAAGTACCCCAATAATGTTTTTCGGCCGCCAAAAGTAGCTAATGTGACCCAATAGGCAGGGCCGTATGTCCCGATAGCTACCGCAACCAGGTGCCGGCATAATTAATAAGAAACGGGTGATCCCTTTCCAAAATCGTTCTTTGACAATACCTGATTTTCCATCCTCTCCTCTTTATTTCTGGGCATTTTGTCGATCCGGATTAAACTTGCTAAGTTTCGGAAACTTCGCAAGTTTTTGAGGGGACACCTCGGCGTTCACGTCTTTGGCTATCCCGTTAGTAAGTAAACTAAGTGCCGCATTAAATAATGTGCATGCTTGTATGGGAGCTACATAAGTCATGGAAATTATTTGTTTGGAGTTTAATTTGCTATATATTTGTGGATATGCAAGTTTCAGAAATTCAATTATTCTAAATGTTACGCGAAAAGATTGGCGAAAAAGAAGCCCAGTCTTTGGTTGAATTTGTTGAAACAAAAATTGAAAAAGAGTTTGATTCAAAAAAAGACACCTTAGCCACAAAGGAAGATTTGGCTAACATGCGCAGTGATGTGATCAAATGGATGTTTATTTTCTGGGTAGGACAATTGGCAGCTATGATCGCGATTGTTAAACTTTTCCATGTTTAAGGATTTCTCAATCCTGATTTGACACTAACGGCAATCATATACTCCATTCACCGCGGCTCTGCCTGATATGTTCCTGGAATTTCTTCTTGAACGTTTAGCCGATCGATTTGACAAGCTGGATATTTTTGACGCTTCAAATGATCCCGGTAAATTTAAATCTCTGCTGAAGATAGAACGACAACAGCTTATTTACCTGGACGATGATCTGCCCGCCCGTGTGGAACAAACCATTATTAACATCGCTGACCGCTATAGGAAAAATTTCAGGGATGAAGACAATGATGAAGAACAGGGTCGGGATTAATACGCATACCCCTTATACAGGCTTTACCATTCATGACGTTAGGGTTCGATGTAATTCTATAAAGGGTAAGCATGAATTTCTTTTCCATAAAACTACGATGTAAATAGTAGCTGTCAAATTTTGCACCGGATTAAACTTGCGAAGTTTTGGAAACTTCGCAAGTTTTTAGGATAGCCAGTGCACGAACGCCACCTCTTTAGGCCCGCGCTGCATTCTTGACCGAGGTTGGGGTCGAAAGCAATAATATGTCAACGAGAAAGCTCATTTGACAGCTTATACCGGTGTTTTTTTTAAATCTCGCAGTTAAAATTTTTATTTTTGTTTACAATTTGAATTTGAGTAATTTCAATAATCATGAAATCGCACACTGAATATAATTTCGAATTACAATTTCCTTTAGACCAAATTAAGCAAATTGCCTCGCGATATTCTATTAGTGATATTGAGGAAGACTTATGTAAAAATAGGTCGGCGATTATTGATAGAGGGTATTTAACAAAATCTGAATTAGGAAAAATTGCATATTGGAAAACACCCAGATCAAAATCAAGAATTACAAATAACAGTGATGATTATGTAAATGAGATAACTTCAATTGCTCTTTCGACTAAAAACGAAAAGATCCGAATTGAAATTTTAAACCTACTGGAAGGAGTGAGTTGGCCTACTGCATCCGTTCTGTTACATTTCTATCATAAAGAAAAATACCCAATTATAGACTTCAGGGCTTTATTTTCACTAAATTGTGAGAATATTAAACCTGATGAGTATGACTTTCCATTTTGGAAATCTTACACCAATTATACGAGAAGCTTATCTGACGATTTAAATATCGACATGAGAGCTTTGGACAGAGCATTATGGCAATATTCAAAGGAGGCCACTTAACGGCAAAATCCATGTAACAGTATTCAAAATGTTATCTGAGCCATTCACAAGCCCTAAACCACTCACCTAATTACCCCCAAAGCCCCTCCTAAAAAAATATTTCACTCCCTATTTGACAATTAATCTAAAATATATTCAGCTATAGCGAAATTTCGGCGATAAGGTAATCCGGGGATTTAACCCGGCGATTTAAAATTGTTATAATCATGCCATTATTTGTACTTTTGATAGTTAACATTACTGCAATGCAACAACGGGTAATTAATATAGATAAAGAAATAATGGGTGGGACGCCGGTTTTTTTTGGTACCAGGGTACCTATTAAAAACTTATTTGATTATTTGGAAACAGGCGATTCAATTGAAACTTTTTTAGAGGATTTTGAGGGTGTGAAGCGTGAACAGGTTATAAAAATACTGGAAATGTCAAAAAACCTTATTGAATCATCCTCTAATATTCTGAATGAAAATTTTGCTTGATGAATGTGTTACTAAAAAACTTAAACCTTATTTAAAGGAATTTGAGGTTTTTACGGTAATCGAATTAGGGTGGGGCGGCGTTAAAAATGGCAAACTTTTAACACTGTGTGTTGAAAATGATTTTGATGTTTTATTGACGATAGACAAGAACCTTATCTATCAGCAAAATCTCGGCAAATATAAAATTTCGATAGCTGTGCTTAAAACAGTTACCAGTAAAATTGAAGATCTTCGTCAATTCGTACCCTCATTTAAAGAGCAGCTATTACATTTCGAACCGCACAAAGTTTATCTTATTGATAAATATTAACCCCCTTTCTTGTACGGGTTCAAAAGCCAATCAGCCTAACCAACCACTCACTTAATCAACCCAATCAACCCAAAACACCCCCATTTCCCCTCTTAAAAAAATATTTCATTCCCTATTTGACAATTAATCTAAAATATCTATCTTTGCCGTCCCTTAACGGGGAAGAATATGCTTTGAACGAGGCCCTACTGCTTCGATGAGCACAAAAAAATTTAGAAATGTCAGGAATAATTGGTAAAAAAGTAGGCATGACCAGTATATTCGACGAGACAGGGAAGAACATCCCCTGTACTGTGATCGAAGCTGGCCCTTGTGTGGTGACACAGGTTAAGTCTGTTGATACAGACGGATATGCAGCAGTTCAGCTTGCATATGGCGAACAAAAGGAAAAACATACCACCGCTCCTTTAAAAGGCCATTTCCAGAAAGCAGGTACTACTCCTAAACGCAGACTGGTTGAATTCAAAACTTTTCCGGATCAAAAAACACTTGGTGACACCATCACCGTAGATATTTTTGAGATCGGCGATTTTGTGGATGTAGTGGGCACTTCAAAAGGTAAAGGTTTCCAGGGTGTTGTAAAACGTCATGGTTTCGGTGGTGTGGGTATGCAAACACACGGTCAGCATAACAGGCTGCGTGCTCCCGGTTCAATGGGTGCATCGTCATGGCCTTCGCGCGTATTTAAAGGTATGCGCATGGCCGGCCATATGGGCGCCGAACGTGTTAAAGTGCAGAACTTGCAGGTGGTAAAAGTATTTGCCGAGCAAAACCTGCTGGTAGTTAAAGGTTCAATTCCCGGCGCTAAGGGTTCATTCGTAATAGTGGATAAATAAGATGGAAGTTAACGTATTAAACATATCAGGTAAAGAAACAGGCACTAAGGTGCAGCTTTCTGATTCCATATTCGGAATCGAGCCAAACGACCACGCTATCTATTTAGATGTGAAGCAATACCTTGCCAACCAACGCCAGGGAACGCACAAATCAAAACAGCGTAACGAAATTGCAGGTTCAACCCGCAAATTATATAAACAAAAAGGTACAGGCGGCGCCCGTGCCGGCAGTGTAAAATCGCCATTGTTTAATGGTGGTGGCCGTATTTTCGGTCCGCAGCCGCGCGATTACAGCTTTAAGCTGAACAAGAAATTGAAAGCGCTTGCCCGTAAATCGGCTTTAACTTACAAGGCTCAGGATAACAACATCGTAGTATTAGAGGATTTCAATTTTGATTCCATCAAAACTAAAAACTATGTACAGTTATCTGCCGACCTGAATGTTACCGATGTTAAGACCTTGTTAGTATTGGGCGCTGCAAATGAGAATGTATATTTATCAAGCAGGAACCTGAAGAAAGCGAAAGTAATTACCGCCGACCAGCTGAACACTTACGATGTGCTGAATGCCGGCAAGCTTTTGCTGACCGCAGGTGCACTTAAAACTTTGGAGGAAGCATTAGCTAAGTAATATGGAAATTTTAAAGAAACCCTTACTTACTGAAAAGATAACAAAGCTTACTGACAAGCTTAACCGTTACGCTTTCAAAGTTGATCACAGGGCTAACAAAATAATGATCAAAGGCGCCATTGAGGCGATGTATGGTGTAAATGTTACGGCTGTAAACACCATGAAATACGTTGGAAAACTAAAGACCCGCAATACTAAGGCAGGCGCCGTGAGCGGCCGCGCTGCAACTTATAAAAAGGCGATCATTACGTTGAAAGACGGCGAAGTAATAGATTTTTATAGCAGTATATAAGTATAAAGATGGCAGTTAAAAGATTTAAACCGGTTACGCCCGGTACCCGCTTCCGGATAGATACTTCTACGGCGGACATCACTACAAACGTTCCTGAAAAATCGTTGGTGGTTTCGACTAACACAAGATCGGGCGGACGTAACCACAGCGGTAAAATGACCATGCGCTATTTGGGCGGTGGCCATAAACAAGCCTACAGGTTGATAGACTTTAAACGGAATAAATTTGATATCCCGGCGAAGGTTGCAACTATTGAGTACGATCCTAACCGTTCGGCAAGGATAGCACTGCTGCATTTTGTGGACGGAGAGAAAAGATATATGTTGGCCCCTGAAGGACTAACTGTTGGACAAACTGTTGTTTCGGGTGAGACAGCCGCCCCTGAGGTTGGTAACACGTTACCGTTAAAAACCATACCATTGGGTTCAATCATCCATAATATTGAATTGAACCCGGGCCAGGGCGGTACCATTGCACGCAGCGCGGGTACTTACGCACAACTTTCGGCACGCGATGGTAAATACGCCATCATAAAAATGCCCTCAGGCGAGACACGTATGATACTGGCAACTTGTTTGGCAACTATCGGTACTGTTTCAAATGGCGAAAGAGCAAACGCTGTATTGGGCAAAGCCGGCCGCAATCGCTGGTTAGGCCGCAGGCCAAGGGTGCGCGGTGTAGCGATGAACCCGGTAGATCACCCTATGGGTGGTGGCGAGGGTCGCGCTTCGGGCGGTCACCCGCGCTCACGCAAAGGTTTATTAGCGAAAGGCTTTAAAACCCGCGACAAAAAGAAAACATCGGATCGGTATATCATTGAAAGAAGGAAGAAATAATGGCACGTTCAATTAAAAAAGGCCCTTATATTGATCATAATCTGGACCGCAAAGTTGGTGTCCTGAATGATTCAAATAAGAAATCAGTTGTAAAAACATGGTCACGTCGTTCCATGATCTCTCCTGATTTCGTTGGTCATACATTCGCTGTACACAACGGTAACAAGTTTATACCGGTGTATGTAACTGAAAACATGGTTGGTCACAAGCTGGGAGAGTTTGCCCCAACCCGTACATTCCGCGGTCACGCTGAAAAGAAAAAATAACAGGCAATGGAAGAAGCAACTAAAAAATTAAAGAAGTCTGTATTGATCAGGCAACGCAAAGAGGAGGAGAAAGCTCAGCAAGGCGGCCCTTCTGTTGCCAAACTGCAAAACTGCCCTACTTCGCCT
>Ga0206864_1013_pt1 | contig 69529 bp, 57 predicted proteins | sample Alteio_BWOrgCont_42_FD_152632 | JGI IMG/M metagenome (GOLD analysis project Ga0206864, IMG submission 152632) | Enriched cells from forest soil in Barre Woods Harvard Forest LTER site, Petersham, Massachusetts, United States -... | ecosystem: Environmental > Terrestrial > Soil > Temperate forest >...
ATAAACCCGCTTAATAATGCACATAGTATACATACAACTAAAGGGTGCCAAACATTTGCAAGCTCAGATACATCGTTCTTTTTTATGTAATAAATGGTTTGCACAAGGCAGGCGGCCAAAAATGCTATCGCGGCGCCTTCATTTTTAAAAAAAGGTATGAGTAAAATATACCCGGTTACATTTACAAAAAGTGTAATAATAAAAGAAACCAAAATCATTTTTAAGCGCCCCTGGGCAAAATAGATTGTCCATAAAAAGTTATTTAAGTAGAGTAGGGGCATACATAACGATAAAATAAATATGGTTTTTTCATTTATCAGGCCATATTTACCGGATGTTAAACCGTCAATAACCGGGCTCCAGCATATATTTAATACTAAACCTATAAATGCTGCCACAGTCATTTCTACTCTGACCAAAAATTTCAGATGATAGGGCTCAATATCTTTTTGCTGAAATAATTTCGTGAAACGCGGAATAAGCAATGGGGCGATAGCCAGTAGGGGGAGGGTTGATATTTCAAAAATTTTGTAGGCAAAACTATATTCGGCCAGTTTTATTGCCGAAACCATAAAACCAATAAATATCCAGTCGAAACGGGCAAGCGCCGAAGTAATCAATACAACACCTGTTTGGGGTAATGATTCGCGCAGCAATTGAAAATAATTTACCTTGTCCCATTTAATTTTCAACGGGATTTTAGTAGACCGGGTAAATAAGTAAGCGCAAAATAGTAGCTCAATAACATCGCCGCTTATAAAAATAATAATGATGTTGTGCAGGTTTAAATGGTGAAATAAAGCAAGGATGATAAGCCCGAAACAGCGGATAAGGTTTGATATAACAGACATATAAGCTAATAACCTGAACCGTTCCATTCCGGTAGCAGCCTGTTTAAACGGCGTTGAAAAAAAGATCATCAATTTCCCAATACCTATAAGTAATAATATACTGTATTGATTATTACTATGTTGAAAAAAGGCAGCCCCTGAAAAAAGTATCCCGTAAAAAACAAGGCCGGCTATAAGAACATGAAAAACATAAATTGAAAGAATAGAAAGTGCATCGGCCCCGGCGGCTATTTTTTTTATCACAAGCTGGTCAATACCGCATGATAATATATTAAAAACAGCCATCAATATAGCTAAAGCGAGGTTTATTTCGCCGAAACTGTTTTTATCAAGGCCGGTTGATAATACATAAAATATCCCCAACCCTAATAGCTGGTTAATAATGAGCTGAATGACATTTACTGAAAGGTTTTGAACCAGTCTTTTTTTCATTGCATGCCGGTAAGCATTGGCTTTATAATTATAATGGAAAGGTGTATGGTAATGTTAACAGGTTTCAAAATAATCAATACTCCACAACAAAGCTATCATTAACAACTTGTTTTTTGTCAGGCATATTTTTCATCTGGCTTAAATAATGATATTTACGGCTTGTGTTTTTTAATGTAGTTTTTGCTATGGCCCAGCCTTCACGGCCATCTAAAAAACCAAGATAAATAAGATAGTTTTTAAGAAAGCCAAATACTGGTGAAATATACAGCTTAATTGCATTTACCTTTTTACCTGCATTGAAATATTTTTTAGCGCTCAATTTTGCGTAGTAGTTGCCTTTGCTATCGTATTCATTGATATCCTTTACAGAATAATGGTGTATACGTCCTTTTATTTTTTTTACCTGTATGTTTTGTGAAAGAATTAGTGTTTCATGCACCATTGTTTCCGACCATTTTACCAAATTCCGGTTAAACAGCCGGATATGGTGGTCCCGTCCCCAACTGCCAAAACGTATAGGCTTTTTCCCAAAGTACGACCTGAATTTTATATCATATACAATGGCTGGGTTGTTAAGCTTTAATTTATGCAGGGAGCTGATCAATTCATCGTCTGGTACTTCATCGGCATCAATGCTTAATATCCAGTTATACTTAGCTGCTTCAATTCCTTTATTTTTATTTGCGCCATAGCCGTCCCAGGTTTTTTTATAAACCCTGCAACCATAAGTGCCGGCAATATCCAATGTTTCATCCGTACTGCCGTTATCTATAACAACAATATCGTCAGTAATCAGTCTGGATTTTTGAATACAACTGGCTATTATATCAGCCTCGTTTTTAGTAATTATTACAATTGAAACCGGAACCATCTATTGATCATTTTTGGCCTTATATGGCCGTGTGTTTGTTTATAATACCATAAGTTTACATGGAAGGGTTGCCTGATGTAATAATTTTTAGTAATTTTCCTATAGAATTGAGTAGTTTATGGTTCATGGTTGATAGTTCATGGTTGATAGGTCAATTGGATTAAAAATATGTCTTACTATCAACTATAAACTATCAACTACTCGTAGTTTAATTATCTTATAATCAACAATTTATAAATTATTACGCTTTTTTGACTATTAACAGGCAACCTTTATTTACTCAAAAACGTGATGTAGATGTATAAGGTGAAAATTTATTTAAGCTAACAGGATAATATCCCATATATGGGCGAAGAAGAGTTACATCAACTGATCAGGGGCTGTATTAAACAGGATAGAAAATGTCAGAAAATGTTGTATAAAGCATTTTATGGATTTTCTATGAGTATATGCCTGCGATATGCGGGTAACAGGGATGAGGCTGCGGAAGTAATGAACCAGGGTTTTTTTAAGGTTTTTACACATATAGACAGTTATGATATAACACGGCCATTTAAGGCATGGCTCGGAAAGATCATGATGAATGTTTCCATTGATTTTTACCGCGCAAATCTGAAGATGGCCTATACGGAAGACCTTGAAAGCGCCGAACATGTAAGTGACGGGGATATGGTTGATAAAAACCTGAATTACAATGATCTTTTAGCAATGGTACAAAAGCTCCCGCAAGCTTACAGAACTGTTTTTAACCTTTTTGCCATTGAAGGATATTCGCACGAAGAGATTGGGGCCATGCTGAATATTAACGTTGGCACATCAAAATCAAATTTGCACAAAGCGAGGCAAAAACTAAAATTAATGATATTAAAGGCCGATTCCGGGACTAATAGCAATAATTATAACAACGGCACAAATTATAATACATCCATAGTAGCGATTAATGCTACAAGTATGAATGGGGTGTTTTTAAATAAAGGTTTTAGAGAATGAACAAGGAGAATGACAAAGGGTTAGACAATCTCTTCAAAAAGAAACTTGAAGACCCGGTTGACCAAGCCGGGTATAAGGAAGAAGATTGGGCCAATCTTGAGCAAATGCTGGATAAGCATAAAAAAAGGAGGGGTATTATTTATTGGCTGCCTATTATAAGCAGCGTTGCAGCTTTATTGCTGTTATTTTTGGGTTGGTGGAATTTCAGGCCGCAGGTGGTGCACCACAACCCAAAAAACGGGTTCCTGGCAGTTAATCATCACAAGCAATCACATACCGGTACAGGCGACGGGCCCAGCCGGCAACCTATAAATCAAAAACATTTCCAAACAAATAATGCTGATTATGCTATTAACACTACTATTAATAAAAGCCCCAGGGCAAGCAAATCAATTATTAAATTATCTGTCGCTGGTTCCCGTCGTAATTCTACCGGTCCAATTCAAGCCGTTACAACTGGTAAAGCTACCAGAAATGAGGACGAGGCTTTATTGGCAGAAAGCCCGGTGCCTGTTTTTGAGTCGGAACAATTTATTGCAGTGCCTGTTAACCCCATTTATTTGCAAAATAAAAATACTAATCCCGAAACCAATGCAGCGGTACCTGAAAATGTTAAAATTAAAGCAGGTAAGCAGGCGGCATTTCGCCCCCGGTTTGCACTAAGTGTTTTGGCTGCACCCGATATAAACGGGGTAGGTTCCTTCCAGGAAAGTAAAGTTGGTACTAATGTGGGGTTACTATTTTCGGCTGGTTTGTTTAAAAAATTCACCATAAGTACCGGTGTTTTATATTCCGACAAACCTTACTTAACCGCGTTCGAAAACTATCATACGCAATACCAATTTCCGGTAAACCCGGTAAATGTTGCTGCCAATTGCCAGATGCTGGATATACCTGTAAATATTGGTTACCAGGTATATAATAAACATCAGAATAAAATATCAATTGGCACAGGTTTGTCATCGTATATTATGCTGCACCAGAGTTTTACTTTTAATTATGCTAATCCTTACAGTACAGGGCCATCTAATTTTAATGTGCCAAACAGCAGCGGGTATTTTTTCGGGGTATTGAACCTCAATGCCACTTATGAGCGTCAGCTTAATTCAAAAGTTGGCATCAGTTTTCAGCCGTATTTAAAACTTCCACTAACAAATATAGGGTATAGCCAGGTAAGGCTGCAAACTACAGGGGTTGCCGTAGGGCTTACCTGGAATTTAAATTCATTTTCAAAACCTTAAAAAATAGAATATATAAGTATTTTTTTAATGGCCGGATAAGCATCAACCAGGCAGGGCATCAGTTTATAATACAGCGACGGCTGAACATTTGTCTCTCTCATATGCCCACACTCAATTTAGGAATGTGAACATTTATACCTATGCTTTAGAAATTACTTTTATCCTGAAAATAACTTCAATCAATTTGTTTCTAAAGCTCAGCTTAATTTCCCTTTTTATTTTATCCATTGCAATTTCTTTCAAAAGAAATTTATCTCTGTAATTTGCGGGGCGATTTTTATTTTCTTTACCACTTTGAAGTAACAATTCAGTGATTAATAAACACCAAATAAGCGTTTCAGTTAATAATATTTATTTTAAATATCAATTTGCGCATTGGTTAAGTTAATTGCATGTCTATTAATATTGTTTTATAATTTTATTACTTTTGAATTTGGTTTGATAATAACAAAATAGTAAGTTACTCCCCCCGGTTATTTTTAAGTGCTAATGAGAACGTTTTTATTTTGGATACTTATTATTCTTGCATTAATAATTACCATTGCTTTATCAATGATGATTATTAATTGGAGTATAACTACGCATGTGTAACGTTCTGCCTATAATTTACCTGCATTGAAATAGTATAATAGGCTGAATGTCAGAAGTGTTTATTTACCGCCTATTTCTCATTGTTTTCTGCCTTTAAATAATCCCCGAAAATTAAGCCGGTAGTAAAAACTTTCTTTCAAAAAATATTTGCAGCAGCAATTTTAAAGCTTACCTTTGCAAACCTTTTCGGGGTGTAGCGTAGCCCGGTATCGCGCCACATTTGGGATGTGGAGGCCGCAGGTTCGAATCCTGCCACCCCGACAACCTGCTAAACAAAGCAGATTAAAACCCTCTAAATTGATTGATTTAGAGGGTTTTGTGTTTTTATATTGCAAGATTGATAACAAAACAAATCAATCAATATCAATCAAAAAATCACCCTATTTCGCACCCTATTTCTTTTTCGTAGCCTTGAACGTTCCGTATTGCATCCATTAATCAAAAACCGGCTGCAATACCATTTGACACCAATTGAGCTGTTTTGAACGCTTAGCCCTTCCCGGGCCTGGCGAAAGACAGTTCAAATCAGTTTAAAAAGGAGCAAACCGATGAGGACGACAAATTCATTCAGTATTACGTTTTTTATCAAAAAAGACAAGGCCAATAAAGGATATGCGCCGATGTTCGCCCGGATCACCGTCAACGGCGAGTTTACGGATGTGTCCCTGCGGCGCCGTGCCCTCATCAAAGGCTGGAACCAGAAGGAACAAAAGCTTGCCGGCAACGATGACGAGGCTATAGATATCCGGGAGAAAATGAGGCAGAAAACCAAGGAGATCAGTGATGCCTATGACCACCTGAAATATCATAAGAAGCTTATTACGCCGCATACCATCAAAGCGAGGGTACAAGGGTTTGGCGAGGAGTCGGTTTCCCTTTTATGGCTGATCAATTATCATAATACCGAAATAGGTATGCTGCTTGAACCGGGTACGTTAAAAAATTATTTCAGTACCGAACGTTTCATAAAAGAGTTCCTGGCGAAAAAAAGGATTCCTGACTTATCCCTATCCGAGCTAAACTTCAAATACCTGGTTGACTTTCAAATCTTTTTGTTGCGGCGTGAGCCGGATAAGGGACAGAAGAAATGCACCAACAACACGGTAATGAAACACATTGAGCGGCTTAGAAAGATCGTAAACTTCGCTGTGAAAAGCGACTGGCTGATAAAAGACCCTTTTATCAAATTCAAACGCCACATGATCACCAAGGACAGGGAATGCCTGGAAGCTGAAGAACTTCAATGTTTGCGTGAAATAGAGCTTGATAAAGAAGTGCTGAGGATCACCAGGGACAAGTTTGTTTTTAGCTGTTATACCGGTTTGGCCTTTGCTGATATTGATAGATTTAGCGAAGAACATATTAAAAAAGATGCAGACGGCGAACAATGGATTGAAATGGTCCGGAAAAAGACGGAAAATTTTTCGGCGATAAAATTTACAGTACTGCTTTTGCCGGAGGCCATCGAATTAATTGATAGATACAGAGAACACCCGAGGGCTTATGTTTCGGGAACGATATTCCCGCCCTACTGCAACCAGGCAACCAATCGTTACCTGAAGGAAATCGCCAAGGAAATGAACCTGAACAGGGATTTGACCTTTCATTTAGCCAGGCACACCTTCGCTACAACCGTGACGCTGGAAAACGGGGTTCCAATTGAAAGCGTTTCCCGAATGCTCGGTCATACGAGTATCCGAACAACGCAAATCTATTCGAAAGTGAAAAAGAAGAAGATCGGCGCAGATATGCGGGCTTTAAAACTAAAAATGATGGAAACGGCGTAACAAACTAATGGGAATCTTGATATCACAATTTGTGATATCAAGTCATGAAATCAAGTTTGAAATCTTGATGTCGCAATTTGCGACTTCAAGATAGTGCTTATCTTATTAACCTATAAAATGGAAGAACAGCAAGCAGACGTGGTAATCTCCGATGAATCGGTGATTAGCAAAATCTACTTTATCAGAGGGCAAAAAGTAATGCTGGATAAAGATTTAGCAGAGCTATATCAGGTGGAGACCCGTTATCTTAACAAGGCAGTTAACAGGAATATTAAAAGGTTTCCCGTCCCGGATTTTATGTTTCAACTGTCGGATGAGGAATTTAAAAACTTGATGTTCCAAATTGGAACATCAAGTTGGGGTGGCACACGCAAAGCGTCCTATGTTTTTTCTGAAATGGGAGTCGCTATGCTTTCCGGGATTTTAAACAGTGACAGGGCGATCAACGTCAATATCCAAATTATGCGGATATTTACCCGTATCCGCATGACGCTGCTGGATAACAAGGAGTTGCGGTTGGATATTGAAAAGATCAAGCAAAAGTTGGATAGCCATGATAAGAACATGGAAATCGTATTTCATTACCTGGATGAATTATCTAAAAAAGTGTTTTCGCCGGTTCAGGAACCGCGAAAACGAATTGGGTATAAACCGGACGAGGTTTGATTTTTTGAGGTAACAATTTGTGACCTCAAATATGAGGAGTGAACCCATCACTTTTACAAACGGAATAAATAAATTGAAATAACGAACAATCGTACTTATCTATCTAAAACGCATAATGCAAATTAATTAGGCGTCAGGATTTATTTGATATAGACCCTGTCTGTCCAAATAGAAACCCCTCATCGCATAACGAGCGCCATGTTAAGGAGAATATTACATGCCTATTTATTTTTCAGTTTTTCAATTGAGTAGCCGTTAATATTTTTTTCGTGATTGTCAAAGGATATCCCAACTAAAACAATTTGTTTCGAACTGGTAAAATATTTCTGGAAATATTTTCTGTCTTTTATTTGTTGAATTGCAATTAATGGATCACTAAGCTTGAATTCCATTAAATAAAGAAATTTTTCGGTTTCAGCGACAACGTCGATTCTACCAATGTTAGTTTCAACTTCTGAAAGAACTTTCAGTCCCGCTAAATCCATTATAATTTGAATATACCCATGATAATAACCTTCATTTGTTTTTATATTATATGATAATCCAGCAAAGATTGACTGCAAAATGCCTATAAAAGAATCAATATCGCAGGATTCTAAACTTGTCTTGATATTATTTATTTTACTGGAATTAACATCATTGACAGTTTTTACCAGCTCAATATTTGTTTCTCCAAATGCGTCATGCAACTTTTTAAAAAACTTATCCCTTCTTGTTCTTTCTACCGGAATGGGTTTAGAAATGTAATTATATGCCATTAGCTTTTTAATGGCGATAACTGCATCATCAATTTCAGGAAAACCCGTAAAGAGCACTACTTTTAAGTAGGGATTGATTATTCTTAATTGTTCGAGAAAGATTAAACCCTCTTTGGGGCTTTCCGGAAAATCTATATCCAATAATAAATTATCTGTAGAGCCAAGATGTATTTCCTTAAGAGCTTTGGAGATAGAATTACACTTAATTATATTAAATCCGTAGTCATAAAACAGTGGTTCGGCCTCCGTCATTAATCTCGCATCGTCGTCAGCCCATATTATTTTCTTCATCGTTCTATCATGAAACCCCTATTTTCTAATCTTCAAAAACACGCTAAGACTCTGCGTTTTTTATTGATTTGGGGGGCAATTATCTTTAACGTCAAACTATGCTTTGCTTAATTGGCAACAAAATTGTAAATTCAGTTTTTCCATTTTTAGAATCCCACGATAAAAACCCGTCATGTAATTCAATATAATGCTTGCTAAGGGTCAACCCTAATCCAGCGCTATTTGGCTTGTCAGTTACATAAGGCTCTCCGACAATCTCTTTGATGTCATTGTTTATCCCAATGCCATCATCGATAATGCGAATCTTTACAAATTCATCTCTCACTTTTTCAACTTTAATTTCCAAGTGCCCTCTCTGTTTCAAGGCCTCAAGCGCGTTTTTTATGATATTAAAAAGTACATCTCCAATCAATGCCTCTTCACATTCTATTTGGATTTCTATTTTGGAAAAATGGTCAATTAAATGAATTCGTTTTTGGGCAAACTCTTCCTGAAAAGAATGGACTTTAGCCTTCAATACATTTGTTAGATTAGTCAATATGCTCCTGTTAGTGTCGGTTTTTCTTTGGAAATTAGAAATAGGAAGGCTAATATTATAGGATTCACATAAATCATAAAGCTTTTGAACTGTTACTACTACGGCACCTGTCTTTTTTTTTATTTCTGAATTGTCTTTTATACTTTCGACGGCTTTTTCTAGATCATACATGTCACAAGAAACCGTCATGAATTGTTTATGGGCATCATGAATGAATCTTCTGACCACGGGAACTATAGAGTTTGGCAATTCAGGACTAAGAAGTTTCTCGTTTATCCTAATTAATTCATCGTTTACCAATTCTAAGCTATCTCTAACTTTGTTTAATTGATGTTGCAAACCATGATTTTCAGGAATCCTTTCTAATAATTCTTCAAGCATGATCATATTCGAAATAAGCTGTCTAAATTCGCTCGTTAGTTCATTTGCGAAGGTGGCCCACTCAACCAGATAAGATAACTTAGGAAATTCTTGGTTAGTAGCAGCTGGAAAATAATTTTCAATTAACGACTCCTCGTGGGAGCGATAAAATTTTTCAAGATTCTTGAAATGATTAAATACATTTTCAATTTCAAGCTTGCTGTTTTCTAAATCGGCCCTGATATCTCTTATCGTCAGTTCTGCTCCAATACTGTCAATTTTCCGTAATAAATTGAAATAATTGTAAGTAAGTGCTAAGTACCCTTTATGCGCATTATGTAACGCTCCTTGAACTATAATATCAACCATAGCGAAGCTATAGCCGTCAGTTGTCGAGTCATTGTTTGAAAGATAAAAAGTTTCAAGACCCTTGAATTGATTTAATATAATTTCAATTTTGGGCTTCAGGCTCTTCAACATGGTCCTTATATCCTTTATCGTAAATTTGGTGCGATCATCGTCGATTTTCCGTAATATGTTAAAAAAATCATAGGTAAGTGTTGAGTAATTTTTATGCATGTCATGTAACGTGCCTTGAGCCAGAACATACATTAACGTCGGTTTCTTCATCATTAAGTTTCTTCGTATATAGATGTCCTTATTTGATCTCATTGGGTTTTGCTTTGATTAAAAATTATAATCCTGTAAAGTATTTCGATGTAGGGCTAGCACGTACAATGTTAACCGGTTTAAAAAAGAACAAATTTACACAGGAAAATTTGAAGGATTGTATGTATTGCATAGAGTACAGCGACAGTCACATCGAATGTTAAGTTAAATTGTTGACGAACGATAGTAAAAAACTATCATACCTACTTTATTACCTCATTTACATTCTGTATAAAGTTTCTCGGTGTGACCCTTGTAAAAGCAACCATGTGATTTAATAGTTTGTGCGAGAGCAAAGCGTACCTTAACTTCCTCTTTGTCATTCTTTGGGACTTCAAAAATATACGCAAGTAGGCCGAGATTTTTCCGGGATTTAGCAACGCTGGGTTTTTCAATATATCTGGTTTTATCAAACATGTAGTCGATATCTTTATCTTCTTTACTTGGCTTTACAGGTTTATACTTTGGACAATTTTTGATACCTTTGTCATACCAAGAATGAAGTTCCCTTTCAATATTTACCAGGTTGGTACAGCTGCCACATATGTTTGTTGCCAATATATCGACGTCAGATCTACATTTTCTTATTTCTGACATTGTTGCTGAATGAGGATGTTTATATCCTTCATGTTGACCTGCAGATATTCCTAAATAAACTGCCCCTTGCTGGCAGAGGATGTTTTCCCATATAGTAGCGCTTGAAGAATTACTAGAACCATGATGGCTCACTTTAATGAAATTTGAATCTAATCTGCCATGTAGTTCTCTGTATGGGTTAGATGGATCTAGATATGTTTCAATACATTCTTCCCAAATATCTTTATGGGTATCGCCTCCGAACATAAGCATTTTATTCCCAAATTCGATTTTGAGAATATGCGATAAAAGATTCTTGTCTATTTGATTATGATTATCTTTAATTTTCAATATTCTATATAGTATTTCAATGGTTAAATTGTTGATATAACCATCCAGTTGGCTGTATAGCGGCCCTATATTTGTTGCCCTGCTATAGTGGGTAGAGCACGGGTTTTTAAGTCCACGAATGTCATGAAGATATTCTCCTTTCCCAGTCGAGTCTCTCTTGTACCGGATAGATGAAAATTCTTTTTTTTTCCACCGATTAAAGGCTTTAAAGAAGCCATTTATGCCATCTTTGTATAAATCAATTTGCTTTGAATGATTTTTTTTCTTGATTAAGGGAAGTAAATCCTTTATAGCTGAATTGGTACGGCTTTCAAGAAAGTTAATCAACTGGGCCTCATCCCGTGCTGCACCGAGCCAAAATTCCCGAATAAATATCCCGTGTGAGTCAAACCATTCTACAGTTTCGCAAATTCCCTTAACATGATCTTTGTCGGTATGTGATATGCAAAAAAAAGAAATAGTTATTTTTTCGAATTCAGAAGAATCTAATGTACGTTCTAACTCTCTAAAATATGTCAAACAAGGTGGCTCAAGAACTCCAATTTCGGTATCATAAAAAAAATCAATTAAGCCATATTCCATATTTGGAAACTTAAGCATTATATGATCACCCTGTCCTACATTAAAAAGGAACACCTCTAGATTGTCATTCCCCCGATGAACATCTTCTATGTCAATGTGTTTCATAGATGTTAAATTGGTTCAATATGATATGCAGTTCCGCTAATTGATGGTTTATATATTGTATATTCAAATTTTGAATCTTCTTCCAAATGATTAGATTCTAAAAATTCTATGCTGAAATCCTCCAACCTTTGCACATCTCTGTTCGATATACTTACAAGCTTGACTATACCCTTCTCACCAGTTACGTCGCTCACATAACCAGTATAAATATCCAAAATCTGGGGAAACCCTCTTAATTTAAATTCTTTAAGCGCCTTATAAACATCCTCCTTACTGTTAATATGGAACTGTTTATTTTCAATAAGAGCCTTAAAAAGTATTTTTTGGCTTTCAAATTGAGCAGCTTGGCTAACTAAATTCAGAAACGTTAAAATTTCGTCAAAGCTGCATTGTTTTCTTAAATACAACTTGCAAATGCAGTTGACTATGAACAACTCATAAATGAACTTTTTTTCTTTTAAGATTTTTACCGGAGGCGTTTGTTGCCGACTTCGTAAGTTTTTTAAAGCATCAAAAATCTTATCAGTGCTTATAAGGACGTCAGTCGCATTATCGTAAAAACTTTCCAAAGTGAAATCGTTTTTATCAATGCCAATTTCATAGCTTTCCAAATTAATATAGTCTAGCTCTTTTAGTGTGGTATCATCTATGGGCTCTCCGACTCCCGCGATCCATGCAAATTCACCAGCTTTCCATAAATGCTGGTCTCGGCTTAAACATTTAAGTATTTTTTTACTGTAAAAAACCTCGACCTCAATTGGCAATTTGGTTTCTTCATCGAAAAGGCGATTTACAGTTGTTTTAACCATTAGAAACTGATCAAAAAAGTCTGAGATATACTTGGTTACATCGCTAGCTGGTACTTTCTTTAAAGATATTAATTCAACCTTATCTTTTATCGGCGAAGATTGTAGTTGATCAAATAAGTCACTTTCATAGGAACTGTATATGCCAATTACAATCTTTGAATTTAAGCTTAAAATATATTGCGCTAACTCAACCCCATTATGCACTCTCAAATCACCAAATTTAATCGAATTTTCGGAGCTGTCGGCCAGCCAATCACTTAATTTGAAATCAATGATTGCCGCTCTTAACGAATGAATATGATCCTTTAGAATTTTCACGCAACTTTGCCTAGATTTAGGGGCCAAGACATTTTTGTATTGTTTTTCCCTTAACGCTTTTAGGCTCAAATCTCTAAGACCGGTATTGTCGTCAATTAGTAGAAAATTATTTTCCATCTTAATTTATATTTTGTTTAATTGGTAACAAAATTGTAAAAACAGTTTTTCCTTTTTTAGAGTCCCAGCTCAAATGCCCTTTGTGCAGTTGGATGTAATGTTTGCTCATTGCTAATCCCAAACCCGAGCCTCCCTGCTTGTCACTTATATATGGTTCTGCAATTATTTCTTTGATGTCTTTACTGATCCCTTTACCGTCATCTATAATGTCTATTTTTGCAAACTCATCTTTCGTTTTTTCTAATTTAATTTCCAAATGGCCCCTCGATTCCAAAGCCTGATAAGCGTTGTTTATGATATTGAAAAACATATCTCCGATTAGTGATTCTTCGCATTCTATTTGAATCTCTTTTTTTGAAAAATTATCAGTTAGAATGATATGTTTTTTTTCAAACTCATCTTTAAAAGTACTGATCTTGCTTTGTAATATCTTTGCAAGGCTATAGCTCTTAATTGCTAACTTTTCGTTGGAGCGATAGAAATTTTCAAGATTCTTGAATTGATTAAAAATATTTTCAATTTCAAATTTCCTATTTTCTAAATCAACCCTTATATCCGGTATCGTGAGTTTGCTTCTATCAGCATCGATTCTTTTTAATAAATTAAAGAAATTACCTGTAAGTACCATGTAATTTTTGTGCGTATCGTGCAATGCCGCCCTAGCCGTAACATCCACAAGCATAGGTTTCGTCATCCTTAACGTTCTAAGTATGTAATCGCGGTGCGTTTGAAAAATAAAACCGTTAGCCATACTGCCTGAAGCAAATGAAGCGAACGTTTCAATAACCCTTTTTAAATCGTCGTTAAAGATGATCTCACTTCTGAAATTAATGAACATTACTCCAACAGGCCGAACGATATTTCCGGTTTTATTAGAGAGTTTAATTGCGGCCATTGATTTTATTGACTCCCTATTCCAAAAATCCTGGTTAAAATTTACAGGGGAATATTTCTTTTGTTTCTTACTAACGTATTGGATATATTCCTTTTGATTATTAAAATATATCGTTTCTTCATTAATTACTAATTCCGCCAATCCCACATGCTGAGTGCTTCTTTTCCTAAATATTTCGACAATATCTTGATTTCTAAAGCTTTCAATATTTGAATAGGTAACATCGCTAAAATAAACATCGGTTCCATTATCACTTTCGAACAGAATCACCGGGTCTGCGTTAAGTAATTCCATAGCAGCGTCCGTAATTGTCTGCAAAGTGGCTTTGCGGTCGTTTCTTGTAAAAGAATCGGAAATGGCCCTAAATGCATTTACAAGATTATTTATCTGTATTGTAATCAGACCCTTTACAGAAACAAGATTTAAGAATGTTATGTCTTCATAGGAGATTTGCTCTATCTTTTTCTTAAAAAAGACATTCATAAACCCAAAAACCTGATGTTCGGTTTTTAATGGCTTTTGCAAAATGGTTTTCACGCCTGTTTTAAAGATGAAATCTTGGTATTGTTTACCCTTCAAATAGGAAATTTCTCGGTCGGTATGTAAGATATTGTATTCACTGGCAAAATTTATTTTTTCGCTCAATATTTTTTCTTTCCCGAAATTTTTAAATATTTCCCTGTAGGCAAATGAACCATACTTTTGGCTATATGAAGCAGGTCCGTCTTTAAGCCAAATACTGATATACGGTGTTTCAAAATAATCTTGCGGTGAATCTATAATGGGCAGCATGTTAATTTCGAGGTCAGTAATAGCGTTATTCGGTGCAACTAGTTTTGCTACTGAAAAATGGAATTTTTTCTCGTTATAGCTTGGCGAAATTCTATTTGCCACCCGGGTTATGATAGACTGTATAACTTCATTGAAGAAATGTTCTCTCTTAACACTGAATATCCATAAACAAATTGTATAGTCATTAATGGGTATTTCTTTAACAAAGAATGACTTTGTATTAGTCGACTCTAGAAATTGCTTTTCCAGCTTTACGGCATCCTGTTCTAATGTTTCAAGATTTATCAATGATTTTTCAATATGAGTTACCACGCTCGAAGCCAAGCGGCTCTTAACATTTTCCGAAATATTGTAATATTGGGATACCGACTTGGATTTTATTTCCGATTTGTTCTCAAAATATAAGGTTATGATACTATGTTCGGCGTTCACCATCTCACAAAATTGCCGCATAACCAATCTTAAATATTCGAAATGGTTATCCTTGCTTTCATTGCTACAGTCGGTTAATTTGGAAGAAATATTCTCCTTGATTTTCTCTTCAACAAGCCGCTCATAAGATTGGGAACAATTATCGCAGTATATATTTAACTCACCCATTTGATCGTTATCTGGGTTTTTATATCCTTGAGCATTTGAAATGTCAAACCCTATTTCTATAATAGCAACAACCCGGCTAGGTTTATCATTGACGTTTTCAGAAGGGCCATCCGATTTCTCTTCCAGTTTTAATATGGGAATGAAATAACGATCCAAATTTTTGTGATTATATATCAGGAAAACTTCTTTATTTAAAGGAGATTTAGGGTCGGAAATGTCTATTTCTATTTTTTCCATTCCGCCTCTCGTCATCTCAGTGCCAATGACGTGGATCGGGCGTCGGTCTTTTACCACGAGAGCCATTATATCGTGATGCTCAAAGGGAATTCCTTCTTTGGCGACCCAGTCTTCAATAGATTTAATATTTGAATTGGGGGATTTTTTTGCGTCTTTATATGTTATTTTTTGCTTTAAATAATCGACCTCGGAGAATATAGCATAATCGTACTTAAAAATAACTTCGGAGGTTAGATGAAATACTGCATTTGCAGCAAGTTCTTCTGTGTTTTTAGCGTTAGATATTTCATTAATTAAATTCGGTAAAGCATTTATATTGTCGAATTTTTTGTTCAGCTCCTCGTGTTGAAGTATTTGTTTTTTTCGTAGCTGCTCTATCGCATCAATTTTCTCAACTAATTCGATATTTTTTGCTTTTAATGCCAAAGTAACATCTTTTGATATCCGGGTAGAATAGTCATATAATCCTGACAGGATAAGAATCTTGCTTATAGTTGAAACGCTAAAACCTACAATTTGAATCGTAGCGCTATTAATTCTGAAATATTCACCTATTGGGCTTAGAAGTTGAATTATCGACCACATCAGAAAACCGATTGCAATCACGTAAGTAAAATAAATATTATTAATATCTTTCTTTGAGTGTTTTATGTGCCGAATGGCATATACCGATACTGATACATAACCGATAAAATTAAATATGTGGATATCAATAAAAGAGTGATGTAGATTATGGATGACAATTGCGAAAGCTGTTCCAAATAAGATTCCAATTATTAGCCTTTTGACCATTCTATTCGGAATGTCTGATATGGCTTCGAGGAAAAAGAAGCAACCGGTCAAAATATCAAACAGCGTAATCCAAAAAGGACTCCACGAATAAAACTCGGGCCAGGCTAATTTATAGTTACTTCCAATGCAAAAAAACAAATAACATAAATTAAAGAAGAAACCAATCGCGATATAATTTCGAAATAAGCCAGAGATATAACCGGTCGATACGGTCTGGTTAACTTTATTTATTTTAGATAATCTTGGATTAATAGAAACCACAACTATTAGTGCAACTATCGAAAGCTGCATCGCCTGGACAACTAATAGAGAGGTATTGGTCATCATTAGATTTAGGGAATTCTCTTTTTCAGCTTTTTTAGTTAATAAAAGAGAATTAATTTATAGGATTATGTATTTAGTTCGCATTTAATCATTTTGTAATTTACGGGTTTTGCCTCAGTCATTTTAGTGATAAGCTTATCAAAAATTGAGTTCAAAAATCCCCTTCTGTTAAAACGGAAATGATATTCATCTAAATATTGTTGCAGACGGTGTGTTTCACATTTGTGATGTACGCCTCTTAACCAGCCCTTGATATTCATAATATGAATATGTAATAGCGGGAAACCTGCTCCTTTATTGCTGTTCTCCTTTGTTATCATCCAGTCCTTACTCAATGGCCAGTATCCGCGCCATCCATCTGTTCTCACCGATGCCTGCGGGGCGATATGTTCATCAAATATTTTTTTGAGGCTATCGGCCGAAGCATCATCAATTATCCGGCAATAAGCCCTTCCAATTGTTATTTTATCATTCTTATCCCTTACCTTCTCAATGGCCAGTACAACCATATCCTTGCTGCCGTGGCTTCTACCGGGCTCACCAGCCGAAAATCCCCCCACCAGGAATTCATCTACTTCTACATCACCTATTAAGGCATGCTTGCCGCTGCTTTTCATCGCTTCCTGTATTTTTGCTTTCCAAAGCCAGGCACTCCGCTGCTGACAGCCAAATTCTTTAGCCAGTTCGCAACTTGACATCCCTTTTTTCCGAACCGAAACACGGAAGGCGATCTCAAATGCCTTCAGCAAACCTAATTTACACTTATGAAATAATGTCCCGGCTGTTGCCGATGCATCATAACCACATTTCCTACAGCGCAGATAATGCCATTCCCTGCCTTTGCCATACTCAGTGCCCTGGCATTTTATGCAAGAATATCCGTCAGCTAACTTCTTATCTAAAATATATTGAAGACAATCCTGCTCTGTTTTAAACTTTTCCCTAAATTCGTTGATACTTATTCCGCTAAACATATTAACTTATTTAGCTTAAATATACTAAATAATCTTCTGATTATCAATAATTTAATCATAAATAAATGCTTCGCGAACTAAATACATAATCCTATTAATTTAATTTAAAGTACACTGTGAATTAATATTAGTATTCGACATTTACATAAGCATCAATATGCTATTTTGACGCTCCCTTTTGTATCTTTTTTTATTTATAAAGCTTTGTATTGCTTTAATTTAAACTTGTCCAATAATTAAGGCGTGTTTTTTGTAAGTAGAATGTTATCAAACTATTAAGTGGAATATGCAGTACGCATAATCGGTTTATTGGGTGTTAAAGGTATGTATAAATTTTTTTATAATATACCGTTATTTCACCCATTTTTTTACATATTTTATAAAGCGTAATGTCAAAGGCACTACGACGTTTTCGCAATAACATTTAAACTTAAGCTATAAAACCCAGCGCTTTTTTTATATGACTCTTTGCAGAAGATGAAATTTGATTTGCCTTAATCCTTTTTCAATCATTTAAAATTATTAGGTCCAACCCAACCCGACACCAATAGACTACCCCCAAACCAATAACATTTGCGGCCATTCTTAAATAAATATTATGGCGGCGGAGATCATTACCAAAGAAGACCTTGAAGAATTTAGAGAAAAACTATTGAACGATATAAAAATCCTTTTAGGCAAACCATCCGAAGAACCCAAAAAATGGCTGAAAAGCTACCAGGTTAAAAATATGCTGCGCATATCATCAGGTACATTACAAAACCTGAGAGCAAACGGTACGTTAAGCTATACTAAAATTGGCAGTATTATTTATTATAAACAGGAAGACATTATGAAAGTTCTTGATGGTAAGATGAATCAGAAATGAAGTTTAAAATAGCCGTTTATAGTTAATCGCATGTAGCCGCTCGCTTACGTCATCCTCTACCTTCTTTTTTGGGGCATCCCCGTCAGTTAAAAAGGAGACGGGGCCGGGCTCCGCTTATCTTCTGCGAAGGATGCCGCTGCTATCCCTGATGCTTTTTCCCTTGCCGGAAAAACCGCTTCATTCATTCGCTCCGTCAACTCCGCTCATTCATTCCAGCCGTTTTTCCGGCCCGCACAGCAAAAGCCTGTCTGCCGTATGGCCGGGAACGCAGGCTTAAATTTGACCGTTCGCCTCCGTAAACTCCGCTCACTTCCAAATTTATCCCGTCCACCCGGACGGTCAGGCACTTGCCTTTCCCCATTAAATTGAGAAATATTACGGTTTAACGGGTGAAGGCCGCGCCCGGTCGCCTGACCGGGAAAGCCTTTTACCCTTTAAACCTGAATAAATTAATACCGCCCCTCACTTAAAACGCTCCCTCATTTATTTTACTGTATCCTGCTTTGTGTTGCCTTATATGGCCTTTTTGTTACGGTTAGTTTTTTCGGCAGCAAATATGATCAACGGACAAATGGATGAAATCGATATCAAAATGCACGACCACCGGCAAACGTATGCCCGCATCGACGTGTCCAAACTTTCCCAGCTGGTCTATAAAATCGAATCACCGATCCGGCAGTGCCTGGCCAAACTAATGGAGGCGGGTTATATCAAAAATTGCATCACGGTGCTTTATCGTGGCAAGATCGGCAAACAGGTGCTGGTAGTCACCATGATCCAGCTTGAGCGGCAGACCAACACGTTGTTGTGTGACTTTGAAGAAATTGCCAATCCCATGGACGAAGTGCTGTTCTGCCTGCACCTGTCCGGCAAATGGAACTTCAAGCTCCACGTGACGGCAGAAACACCTCAGCATTATTATGATTTCTTGATGGAGAAGCTTTGTGACCTGCCTAAAGTGAAGCAAGCGGAGAGCAGCTTTGTGCTGAAGGAGTGCAAGAGCTTTAGGCCGTTTAAGTTGTGAGCCGGAGGACAATGGCCTACTTTTTCTATCTTTGCATACAGCATAAAAAATGGAAAAACCGGAAATTGCCCTTGGTGAGGATGAGTGGAAGAAGTTGAGCGCTGCGGGGATCGAACCGGAGGCCTTTGACGACCATAGTTTTCATGATATCCTGATTGCCCTTCAACCGGACGCTGACCGGGAAAAGGAGTTGCGCGTTATGTTTTTCGGCGAGCCCGATGTTCCGGCTGTAAATCTGACATTTGATGGTGCGTTGCAAAAAAGCCTGCATCTGGCCTATGGCATGGACGAAATGATTACACGCGCGGTTACCGGGCCAATGGGCGCTGTCCGTTCAATAATGCAGGCCGAAGCCGCCTCTAATGCTATGTATATTGCTTCGACTGCCAAGGCGTCACTGGGAAGCATGGATTGGTTAGTGCCCAAGCCGGCCTGGCAAGTGCTTCAGGATTCAATCTACGGGGCGAATGAATCGCTAAAAACCTCCGCCTCCTGGGCGATAAATGCGGCTAACCCATTGCAAAATCAGATAAGCGGGATGTCAAAAGCTTATGAGCTGGCAAAATGGGCACAGTAGAATCCGTATTTAATTTCTGGTAGTGCGGCATCGATGGCCTATATCCAAAAAATAAATAGCCCGATTGAGACCTTCATCGATAAACATGGAAATATAGCAGCCCTTTACGATTACCTGAATCCACATGAACATACATTGGCCCATATGGCGGTGGCAGGTTCTCTGCTCGACGTAAACCGTTATAAGAATTTAGGGATTGCCGCCATAACCGAGAGTTTCAGCATAAACCAGCTTGAACGCAATTATGCCACTGGCATCCTCGACACGATGAAGGCCGCCACTGCTTTTACCAGGATGGGAGAGGAGAACCTGTCCAGCTTTGAATGGGCAATGACCGGCAGCCGTTACGATTTGTCAAAGTCGCTGGTCGGCCCGGCTCAAGCCGGTTTTTTAGCCTTTACGGCCAATTACCGTAATGTGCTGGAATCCATGAGCGCAAAACCCAATTGGCTCTACGAAGCCCCGGCCGTAGCCAAACTTCCTGCCCTGGAATATTACACAAGTTCGCAGATCCTTCGCCTGGTCAGTGATGAGGACGTCCCCGTGGAAGAAATTGCCGAAGAAACTGAAAAGGCTGCAGCTGGTCAAAGCGATTATTTGCTGGAGTATTTGCCAAGGCTGGATCCTGATCTGCCCGTCATGTGGCTTGGCGCCACCCAGGCCCTGCGGTCAGACAACCCTGACAAGATCAGGCACTTTATAACTTCATTGCGGGAGCTGTTTGCCCATGTCCTGCATATTTTGGCGCCTGATGACGCCTTTGCCCAATGGGACAGGGAAAAAGCCTATTATGATAAGAATAAGCCGACCCGGCAGGGCCGCCTGCTATTCATTTGCCGGAACATGCCCGGTTCCGATGCTGTGTTCGCAAAGTTCATGAAAAATGATGTGGACTCGGCGATCTCTCTTATCAGGATGTTTCAAGGGGGTACACATAAGATCATGTCGGATTATTCGCCGAAGGAACTTGAGTTGATCCTGATCCGGGCGGAATTATCGTTACGCACTTTCTTAAAGGTTGAATTCGATATCAACAGGCGTTAAGTTCATGACGATCCGAAAAGTATTGCTTTGAGCCGGCAATGGTCTGTTCAAGCAGGATGTAGCTATTGTTATCGATCAGGGAATCGTCGATCAGGGAGAGCAATTAAACCAACCTCTGTGATTGGATGTGTGCGCACGGCAGCAAGAGGATTTCGCAGGGTTTGCACCCATTTTCATTTTTATTGAGGAGCTGTTACCCCGATAATAGTAATGGTTGTTGATTTTACCATTAATCCCCCTTATATTTAAGACCTTAACCTGACCAGCCAGGTCTCACGATCGTCATGGAATTAATCCCGTTAAAAAAGAAACTCGAAAAAAATATTGAAACAACAGCAAAACTGTTGTATGAGTTTCCCCGGGGATCAAAGCTGCTTAAAGCCGGAATTATTCTGGCCCTGTTTATAACGTTTTTTAACCCAAAAACGATCGGGAAGGCTATTGACCTTGCTCATAGTGACTGGAAACTGCCTTTTTTTTATCCTATTGCCTACTATATCGTTATCGCCATCATCTTTATTTATGCGGTGAAAATGCGCTTAGCCGAAATAAACATTGAAAGAAAAGCGGAGAGACTGAAAAACGCCAGCCTGCCATCATCGATTAAGGGCCCCAATGCATTTACGGCAAAGGACACCAAGTTGTTCAGCGAGCTGCAGCGTAACGGGGACATTCAAAAGTTAAAGGAAGCGATAATGCATCCTGATTATCGTTTTGGAATATTAACGGCTGTTTCCGGATGCGGCAAGACATCCTTATTGAACGCCGGTTTGGGTCCGGCTATTCGGGACAAACATACCCATTGCCTGATCGTCACCATCAGCAATCAAACCTTAATAGAGGCCGTAAAAAGATCGGTGTTGATGCAGGAAGGCATACAATTAACATCCGCCGAAGGTGCGGGTCTTTTTGAAATCATAAAGGAACTGGCAGCACATTTCAAGAAAGTTTCCTGGGTTGTTATTTTTGACCAGTTTGAACAATTTTTTATTCATAACGCCATCGACCAACGATTAAAGATCATCGATGAGTTGCAATTGCTCCTGGTTCAATTGCCGCAGATCAAGTTATTGATCAGTATCCGAAATGATTTTTTTGACAGCATGCGTGAAGTGCAGGTGCGCCTGGGTTATACCCTTGACGCCAACAGTAATTATTTTGCGCTTAGCAATTTTACCCCGGACCAGGCCGTGGCGATATTCGGGGTTATAGCCAAAAAAGAGAATATACAATTCGTCGATAAGCTTTACTTAAAAACGTTTTGCAGCACTGATCTTGCGTCAGCGGGTAATGGATTGGTCTCGCCGATCGATATCCAGATCATCGCGATGGTCGTCAACGCATACAAAGAGCTGGAGGTGGCATTCAACTATCAGACGTTTAAGCAACTGGGGGGTGTAAACGGCATGTTAAAAAGATACATTATTCAAAACCTGGCGGTCCAAAATTATTTTAATGAGCAAAACGAAGGCCTGTATGTATTATTGACCTTGATCGGGAAATACGAAGATGGCAGGGTTATACGTGCGGGCCGCCTAAGTATCCTGGAGATCAGGAAAAAAATGGTCACTGGCATTTCTGGTAACGACCTGGTCAAGGTGCTTGATTGGCTGGAGAACTGTAAATTGGTCAGGCGCGTTGCTGAAGATACGACGAAATATGAAATCGCCCACGAAAAATTGATCGAACCTATATTGCGTATTTCCAATGAATCCGAAACGGATCTGCGAAAGGCGAACGTTGTTTTGGAGCGGCGGACCGCAGAATGGGTGTCCAACAGCCGCAGCCGGGCTTACCTGCTCAGCGTGGGCGAATATTTTAGCATAAGGCGTTACAAGAATGCGATCAGCTGGGGCAATAATGAGCCTGTAAAAAGAGATTACCTGCAGGCATCCAGGACGTGGATTCGGCGTAAATTCCTGGGATGGTCTGCTTTGGTGATTTTGCTTATTTCCAGTTATTTTATTTACCAAACGGACTGGGTGATAAAACAATACCGAATCAGGTCAGATGCCTTTGCCATATATAGTGATCCGTCCTCCCATGTCAAGGGCGCCAATAACGTTCTGGACTATTTTATCGACATTGCCCCGGATTTTGTTTACCAATCTTTACAAAACCATCCTCCGGGCGGAATTAATTATAACCTGCTGGCGGAGCTTGCGGCCAGCTATCCCGATCGTTCGGCGACGGGAAAAAACTTGTGGAAAGAGGCCTATTCGTATTGTGACAGCGGGTCCATTCAGATGAAGTATGAGGCCTTAGCCGCTATATTGTCACGGGCGCCGAAAGGGGATTTGAATAAAATATGCCGACAGTTTGAAAACATCAAAAGGTCAGCTAATGACACAGGACACAGCTTTGTTAAAGACCAGGTATTGGCCGGGTTAGCTATCCGGATAGCTTCAAGGAATGTCGATTCCGCAATGAATTTTGTCATGCAAATGAGAACGCCTGAACAAGATGTGACCTATGAACGAATCGCTGAAAAGATCGCCGGCCAAAATCCGGCTAAGGCGCTGGAGATCGTCAAAAACTTAAAATTTATGTATATGGATGAGCGGGCAAGGGAACAAATAGCAATCGCCAGACACATGCCGGAAAACGCTTCTCAAAAGGACAGTTTGTTTGCGGCGGCGGTTAATTGGCTCGTACATTCTGCCTATCGCGACTTTGGCAGCGGCAACGACGGCAGGTATATGACATTGACCGAACAGGCGGCGTTCGTCCCGCCTGCCTACCGGCGCTCATTACTGAATGCGGCTTTAAATTCAGCGCTGCAACTGAAAGGAAAAGATAACGATGGTAATAGCAGCGCGGATGCAAAAGACGCCGGGCTTGCCGACCTTGCGGTCAGATCCGTGGAGGCTGACCCGGCGCTTTCTGCAAAATGCTATTCGATGATCGCGGACAATGAATTAAAGATCGAAGTCGATATTTTCAAAGCGTATGTGTTCGCCAACAAAGACAAGTCTAAAGCGGAAATGATTTGGAATGACGTTAGCCGGCGTATCAATACATTACCTGTGAATGTATTGGAAGGACGTTTATTTTTAAAGAATCTTGGCGCCATAGCGTATAGTCAGCCAAATCCGCTAAAAGAAAAAATACTCGACCGAATCATCGTGGAAATAGGCAAAGGAAGTTTTGCCAACGGAAGTGCGGCAGATGTTCAAGGCGCTGTAGTCGTTCAATACGAAAAGGCGCGTTTATTTAGGAGCGCGTATTTTGCTTTGTCTTATTCTTATTTTGGGGTCCCGAAATTACGGCAGTTGGCCGTCCTTTACCTCTCCTGGATGAATAATAAGTACACTGACCCCGATTTTGAGCGGCCAATTGATTATGAGTCGATGTCTCGAGGTTGATGATGAAGAATATATATATGCAAGCGACCAAAATTGAATTACGATGAAAACTTTCCTGATTTGTTTTTTTGCATTATCGTTGGGCACCCTCAGTTTCGCCCAGCAACGCGGGTATGACAGCTGCCGGCGTTGTTTCCCTTTTTCGAAAAATGTCCGGTACAACGAAGCTTCAAATCCTGACCTCACAACGATTACGACCGCTGATCTACATCACTTGTATTATTACTGGGACAGTGTTTACGTGGTTCATCTTGCTGACGGTACAGCTTATGTCAAAAACGACGAGCAGGATGTCGGTGAAGATGGCATCACTACTTCGGAAGCCAACGGTTACGGCATGGTCATAGAGGTCCTGATGGCTGGTTGCCAGCCGAATGCGCAAAGGCAGTTCGACGCGTTGTATGGCTATGCCCTGAAACACCACATCGCATCTAAAAATCCTAATGACGGGTTTACGAGCCCTTACCTGATGAGCTGGAAACAATATGACACGACAAGTACAAAAAAAGACGAAAAGGATGCTGCGGTCGATGGCGACCTGGACATCGCCTATGCGCTGTTGCTTGCTTATGTTCAATGGGGGGATAGCGGCTATTATCATTACCTCAATGCTGCCAGGGAAACGTTGCAGGCTATTGTACAGTACGAGACCGACGTTGTCAACCTGAAATTCGAGCGGGGCAGCGATGACAAACTGGACAGTTCGAAACCTGGTTATCATTTTCTTCGCACCTCGGATTTTATGCCGGTGAACATCAGGGCCTTTGCGGCCTGCGGCCCGAAGGATTCGGTGTTCTGGAATGGGTTTTTAAAAGCGAATTACGACCGGTTCCGCTCCATTCAGAGCAATGAATATGGCCTTTTCCCGGACTATGTTTACGAGGAAAAACCAGGAACCGATTTCGTTATAACAGAGCAAAACCGGCACCTTGCCCGGGGCCAGCACCTGAATGACGGCGGCGGAAAACGGGACAATAAGTATGGCGCCAATTGCGGTTTTAATGCCTGCCGGGTGCCCTGGCGCATAGGGCTTGATTATTTGTTAACCGGGAGCCCGGATGCAAAGGCGATCATCGACAACATTAACGGGGGCATCCGGCGCTATACCCTGGATACTGCTTGTTTGCTGAGTAACGTTATGCTGCCCGTCGATAATGGCGACACTTCGGCGCACCACCGTTATGTCGATAGCGCATCCGCTAAGGAATCAGCCGATATAAGCACGGTCGGCCCGCTGGCTGTTGCCGCAATGGCGGACGATGACCTCGCCTGGCGCAGCCGGCTGTTCCAGCTGATGACGGACCAACGCGCAACGATGTGTCCTAACGCCGATCCAAACACGCTTGGCCAGCATAAATATTATGAGACCACGATCAGGATCATTTGCGATATTATTATTACGCATAATTACTGGACGGTGGATGCGGCTGATTTAAAGAACGTCGACCGATAGTCCACGTGCGTTTGTAAACGATGCCAAGAAGGTAACATCGTGCCGTTCCAGCTTGCGGCAACACCAAGACGTTGCCGAGCATAGCTGCGAATACCGATAAGGAATACTAGGAGGAGTACGAAAAGGCTAAGTTTTTTCATCAAGCGAACTTGAAAAAAATTATTTGGGAAAGACGATTTTTACTATATTTAAGCAAATCTTTTCACATGCCCAAACTCAATAATCTGCTGCAAATCACTGAAATAATTCCGGTTGGCAACGTCCTGCTGTCCCATGCAAACAAAGTGATCAACCCGGGCTTTAACCTGCTCGGCCGGGGCGGCGCTAAAAAAACATTTAAGGTCGCATTCTCCTTCACCGGACAGGCGACCGCACTTTTTAAGGTTGTTTTTAAAGGGCCTGTAAAGCAATACCAGGGCGCGTCCTTACAAGCTGTGACCCCGGATAAAAAAGTCCGGTTTTCCGGCACCCTGACCGGCACAACAGCGCTGCTGTCAGCCGCGTTCCAACCAAGCGACCACCAGCGGAGCCATTTTTCCAAACTAACCTGGCAGCTATGCTTAACGGGGCAACAGCCTTTAAACCTGGCAAACAGTGCGCTGGATATTTACTGGGTGCCGGAACCATCAACCACGCATACCCTGAACGCCAAGGGGATGCCGGTAGAAATGCTCGTCCATATGTCGGCAATGGCGCTAGGCGACCCTGCAACGCCGAAAGACCTCGCAGACCAGGTCTTTAACTTTAACCCACCACGCTACGATACCCTGCATGGCCGTACCTTTTTCACTTCATTCAAAAATTTCGACAATATTACACTCTTGTACCAGGCCTACCTGGCAGCGGCCAACGAACCCGGCGCTGTGATGAATTGCTACGATGCGGCTGCGGTGCTGCAATACCTGTTGCAGCAGAATAACATACCGGCAAACTTTATTTTTTTGCAGCCCTTCGGCTTTTTGCGGCTGACTAATCTTATCGGACGCGGCCAATGCGATAACCCGTTCTATCAATACGAGGGCAACGCCCCAGTGGTCGACCCGACCGACCCTGACCGAACCAGCTTCGGCAACCATGCCTTTATACAGTTGACAGCCAGTCAACTGATCGCCGATGCCTGCGCCGGGCCGCATGAAGGCGTCGATACACCGGACCAATATGTAGCGTCAGCGATCGATACCCAGGTTCCCGTCGGCACGACTATACCTTCAGGGACGACTGCCAATATGGTATCCCATACCGGTGTGACCAGTGTGGATACGCTGCAAAGCGGGCAGGACCAAGTTACGCTGCCCCATGCCGCCAGCTTTTCCAAACTATTCGATTGGTCTAAGGGCGAACAGATGATCAACGCCGGAGGGGGCGTAGCCGCCAAATGGCCCGGCCCGCTTCAATGCCGTTCTTTAAAAGTCTCCTGGAAGGTGGTTTATAGCGACACGATCCCGGGGAGTGCCGAGACACTGCGTTACTGGCTCCTCTCTTCCGGCGCTGCGCTGCTCACCGTCCGACTCTACGTCAGCAGCGGCGGCAAAGCTATTGCAAAGGACCGTTTTATTGCGGCCTGTTCGCTTACGCAGCAGCAGGAACATCATTTAACGCCAAAGGCGCTGCCCGGGCAGGAAGGGTATGCGGCAGCCGATGAAAAGGATGAAGGGGTTTTCACCTGCTGGTGGTATGAGAATATCGCGATGGAATTTTTAAGCAGTGCGCCAGTGGGCGACCTGCCGGTATTGGCTGAATGGTATCATCGTTTTGCGCTTAAATCGCGCGTCGACCACCTCGACCCTTATTTTCCTGCCACAGATATGTTATTTACCCGAGGAGCACTCAGGCAGGGTGATCCCTTTCATGTGACTTTGAATTCGCCCCATGCCGACGAGCTCCATTTCCGGCCGCGTGCAGGCGCGCCGGCGCTGGTCTCGGCATCGGCACGGCAGTTGGTTTTCAAGGCGGGCGGCCCTTTTAAAGGACAAATGGAGCTGTTTGTCCTTGATCCAATTACATTACTGGTAAGCCAGAAGATGATTCCTGTCCAAGTAAAAAGCAAATAATTTTAATATGGAAACAATGGTAAAACTCGAAGGGAGCGTCAAAAAGTCTGCGCCGAGCCGTCAATTTTCCGACCGGAAAAAAAGAACGAGGATTGTACTGATCATTACGCTCAGACGGAAAAAGAAACTCGACCTCCGGGCCCTGGGCGGACAACGGCTCACGCATGCGGCCTATGCTGCCGAATATGGTGCAGCTGCTGAAGATGCAGCGCTGGTAGAAGATTTTGTCCGCAAAGCGGGCTTGAAAGCGTTGAAGTTTGACCTTGCCATGCGCACGCTTACGGTGTCCGGCAGGCTGTCTGACATCGAAATGGCCTTCCAGATCACCATCCATGGCAAAAAAAAAGGCAGGCGCGTGTACCGTGTATCTTCGGATGAGATCAGCATTCCGGCATCCTTAAGCGGTGTCGTTACCGGTGTATTCGGCATCGATGATTATCCCATGTTCGAACGGAAGTCACCCAAAATATCTTTCGATAGCTTGTCCGCAGCTTCGACCTGGTACACGCCCCCGCAACTAGCATCTTTATACGGGTACCCTGCCACATCAGGAAAAGGGCAATGTATCGGGATCATCGAGCTGATTGGTGGCTACGATCCGGCGGACATGACCGCCTATTTTCAACAACTCAATATTCCGCTCCCCAATATCAAACCAGTATTTTTGGATACCAAGACCAACGACGGCCCCACGACGGAGGCCACGATGGACATCCAGATCGCCTCGTCGGTAGCGCCGGGCGCGAATACCATCGTTTATTTCGCCGAAAATCAAACTGCAAATTATTTAAGCGCCTTAAAACAGATCGTCAACGACCAAACCAATATGCCTTCGGTTATTTCTATCAGTTATGCGAGCGTGGAAGATCCGAACGACAGTGCGATGCTCGACGAGTTTAACGAGGTTTTTAAGACTGCAGCGGCGCTTCACATCACGGTGTGCGTAAGCTCGGGTGACGAAGGCGCGGATGCCGGTGTGGGCGACGGACAGCTCCATGTTTATTTCCCGGCCTGCAGCCCCTTCGTCCTGGCCTGCGGCGGGACGTCGGTTTTGTCTGCGGGCGGGGCAATCACGTCGGAAACCGTTTGGAACGACCAAAACGGCTCGGCGAGCGGGGGCGGCGTGAGCGCTTACTTTCCAAAACCCGACTACCAGGCTAATGCAGGCGTACCTGAAACCCCTGCCGGATTCGCCGGGCGGGGTATTCCGGACGTTGCTGCGGATGCGGACAAAAACACGGGCCTTTTTGCCTTAGTCGGCGGCGGGAGGTACAATGTCGGGGGCACCAGCGCTTCCGCCCCGATGATCGCCGGCCTGATCGCCCGGTTAAACGAACAGCAAGGGGCAAGGTTAGGGCAGGTGAACGCCCGTTTCTATGCTAACCCCGGCGGCACCTGCCGCGATATTCTTTCAGGCAACAACTTCATCGCCGGAACGCAAACCGGGTACCAGGCAGGCCCCGGCTGGGATGCCTGCACGGGTCTTGGCGTGCCTTTTAGCTGATAAACTTACTTTGCCGTCCGGTTAAACAGCGTGATGAGCGGAATGTCGATCAATACCGAAATATTAATACGGGTGACACTAGCCTGGTTATCAGTTATTTTGACGCTTCCCTGGTTATAAGTAATCGTTCGCAGATCCGGGATATAGCTGTAATGCGCGCCTATAGTTAAGGGTAAGGAGTGGAAATTATAATAAAGCCCTATCCCCGGCGCGAAGAACTGCTCCAGTTTCAACCCGGAAAAGCTTGTGGTGTCGTTGTTTAACCTGGCGCTTACGATAGAACCCAGGTCAATGACGCTTACAAAGGTCGTAAATCCACCGCCGATAGTCGCCGATATACCTATAGGCGCTGTCAGGCCGATATTGGTTTTCGTTTGGCTCACTTTGCCGCTGTATGCCGTCTCAGAGCCTCCGGTAAAGCCGACATAACCATTCAGGGATACATTAAAGGTGCTGTTCCTTTTGATCGAAGAACTGCCGATCGGCAGGGCATATGCATCCAGCATATTCCCAAAATCCTGTGCGTTCTGGACGCTCACCAGCTGGGTGATAAATGCAATGTCGCGCGTATATTGTTGCCCGGTACCGGCCGGCAGGTAGGACGTTAGATCTGCTAAAAGTACCGGGACCGCCCGTCCATAGTTTTTGTCGAGGAAAAGTTGTGTAATATCCAGCGTTTGATCGATTATTTTGCTTAACTGCGGATCGATCGTATAATAGGTAGCGATCCCTGTACTGCCAAATAATTGCTGGAGGCTTTGTATCGCGGATTTAACGAATGCAAACGCGTCGTCCGCCGTCTTGAACTGGAAATTATTGCTTTTTGCTAAATTGTAAGTGTTATTAGCCTGCGTGATGAAAGTAACGACGGAAGCCAGTACGTTGGTGATCTTTTGCTGGTCAGCGAGTGTTATTAAATTAGTCGCCAGCGGTTTGATTACCAGCTTTGCATTGTCATCGGTCAACTGCGCATACAGGAGGGCATAAAAACACCTTACCTGGTAATTGCTTGCCAGTAGCGTCGGGGACAGGCTGGCCGGCGAGACCCAGAGGTCCGCACTTTTGGCAGGGTTGCGCATCGCACTTGAGATCAGGTCGGCGATCTGAAGGACCTGGCCCGTTTCCGGCGCTTTATAGGTTTGCTGGGCCAGCAGGTGGATGATATCGGGCAGTGCCTGCCCATGCTGCGCAGACGACAGCGCGGTCGTAACGATGACGAGTATATCCTCCAACTGGTGATGGGTGCTTAAACCCGGGAAAATGGTTTCCGGGTTTTTGGCAAGGTCTGCAGGGAGGTTGTCCAGGTCGTTCTGAACCAACTGGCGCAGGTAAAGCAGGTCGGCCGTGTAATAATTTCCATTGCCATTATTGTAAAGCTTTGTAATCTCCGCAAATGTGGCCGGAAAGAGGGCAGTCAGGATCGCCTGGTCCTGCGTTGTCATTTTTTTAAATAGCTCGTCGATCGCCATGTGCATGGCTTCCTCTTTAAATCTGTCCGCCATAAAAGTGGCCAAGGCATTAATCGCGATGCCCTGCCAGCTTCCGCTGATCGCCGTTGCGGAGGTAGGCGGTTCAGCAGCGAACAGGTTTTGTTGTTGTCCGGCTTGTGCCTGCGCGACCTGGAGATCATTGATCGTATGACCGTTCAGTAATGGGTTAGCGGCAACGTTTGCAGCCGTGACCCCATATTTTGCCAGGATAGCCCAATAAGCTATCTTAAGAGAAGGTAAATTATAGTTATCTGTTTGTGCATTGGCGTAAATGGTCGCTAATTGCACAGCATCCTGGTAGGTATTTTGAACATTCAGGCTTTGTGCTGTTGCAGTAGTGGTACCGGAGACAGTCAAAAGTGCAACAGCCATCGATGTTACGGCAACTGTTAAGAGACGGGGGAACAAGCGTTTCATTAAAAATAAGGTTACAGTTTAAAATCAAATAGGGTTAAGATTTTGAAGTAGGTCATGTCACCTGAAAAGAACGGTAAAAGGACAGTTTAGGAGCCCTCTTCGACAATAAGTTATAGGTGAGCAATAATCAGTTGAATTTAAGTGTTTTGTATTTATGATATGCAATATTCTGTGATATTTTTTAAAAAAATATGCGCCGACCTCAATTTTATCGTATTCCGCTTTTTTTAGCCATTATGACAGCGGTTTTCTGTGCTCAAAAATTACTTCAATATAGAGGGCATATAAAATCTCGACCGCTCGACCGTTTTGATACTATTCAAACATAAAAATTTGCACAACGAGGCTATTTTAGTGTAAATTCAGTTTCTAATTTGACGGATTTAGACGTTAAGAATGGTTTGTTATCTCTGCGACATGTATTGCTTATTTAATGATTAAAAATATGAAGTATAATGCAATATCTAAACTAAAAGCTGGCGATATAGTAAGTATATCAACGAATAATAGAATTGTCAAAATAAAAACACAAACTGGTACGTATCATTATGACATTTCAAAAAGCTGGAATAAAATTGATATCGATGACAATCTTTGGAAAACATTGCGATTCAAAAAAATAGCAAAAATTGATGAAGAAATAGGATCGCCATTGTTATGTACGGTTAATTTTCAGCGGAATTCACGAGGTAACGAAATAATAAAGTATGTTAAAGGAGGGGTGGTTTACACTTTGCCAATTGGCGACATAAAAGAAGCTAAAAATGATGGCGAATTAATTTTGGAATTATTTCTCGTGACATATATCAGGGACTATGACGCTGAAGGCCTGGCACTTGTATATTCACAATTTAGATGTGAGTTAAAAGAAGATGAAAGTGTTATAGCCGTATTGGATATTCTGGGATTTAAAGAATTGATAAATAAACGTTCACTAGACGAAGTCGAAAAGGGAGTTATTGGCCAACTATTTGCTATTTTAGAAGTTGTTGATTGGCATGCAGCGGTGGTCGTTGATGTTGGGAATATTAAAGGATCGGGTTATGAAAAAATATCCACTTTAAAACATGGTATTGTTTCCGATACAATTTTCTTATATAGTGAAGACAGAAGCAATGAATCGTTAGAGCAAATTTGCGAGGCTGTTTCCTTTTTGATTGGGTTTGGAATTCATATTGGGGTACTATTACGAGGCGCAATAACATTAGGGGAGTTTAGAGCGATTGAAAATCGAAATATATATATTGGAAAGGCATTAGTAACAGCATATGAATTAGAACATGGCCAAGAATGGGTCGGATGTGTTTTGGATAACTGCGTTAGACAACGAATGGAAAAACAGGTATTGCAAATGACAAAAAAAGGTCTTTTGGTTGAATACCCGGTCCCTAAGAAAAGTGTAAATAAGGATGACGCTATTAATCGTCATGCGATTAATTGGTGGTATTTTATTATCTCTGATATGAAGTATGACGATAAAGAGAAGAAGCTTGAACAAAATAAACAAGATGCTCCCGAAATTGCGAAAACAAAACTTCAAAATACAATAGATTTCCTAACTTACATTAAGCAAAATAATTTGTGCCGATTATCCCCGCTTTCAATGAGGACTGTAGAATAATAAATAAATCTTATACAACGGTCTCGAATTAGTAGTGCTAGTCCCACCCCGAGAAATTAACCATCTATATTTTATAGCCATATCCAAAGTTTCAAGCCTCATCATCATTTCCCTCCTTTTTTTGGCATCCCCCGTCCTAAAAAATGTGCCGGGGCCGGGCTATCCGCTGTATCTTCTGCGAAGGATGCCGCTGCTATCCCTGATGCTTTTCCCCTGCCGGAAAAACCGCTTCATTCATTCGCTCCCGTAAACTCCGCTCATTCATTCCAGCCGTTTTTCCGGCCCACACGGCAAAAGCCTGTCTGCCGTATGGCCGGGAACGCAGGCTTAAATTTGACCGTTCGCCTCCGTAAACTCCGCTCACTTCCAAATTTATCCTGGCCACCCGGACAGCCAGGCACTTGCTCTTTCCCATTAAATTGAGAAATATTACGGTTTAAAGGGTGACGGCCGCGCCCGGTCGCCTGACCGGGAAAGCCTTTCACCCTTTAAACCTGGATAGATCAACACCGTCCTTTTCGAAAGTTCTCTTTCTTTATTCCGACCGCTTCCCTCTTTGAGCTGCATGATATGGCCTTTTTGTTGGGTTTGATTTCATTTGACCTTTGCTTGAGGCAAATTTATCCCTATTCGGCAGGCAAGGCCATGCAGAGTGACGCTTAAAAAATCTCCACCCTCGCTGGGGCTCGGGTAGTATTTTTTGCGTCAGCCTTGCCTGCCCGCCCCCCGCGCAAATTTTCTGCCTCTATCAAAGGCCAAATGAGGTTTCTGCCGAAATGGGCTTTGATAATTAACAGATTTTTTAACCATTAATTTTTTAAAAATGAAAACAACAGTAGTTGGAAAAAGCGGGGTACAAGGTGCAACCGCAAAGACAAAAGGAACAGCCTTAAAAACTGAAAACCGTCCCAGTATTCCGGGAAAGGAGAAAGACGATGAACCCCTTAAAGATCAAAAACCTGCCGAAGGTGCGCAGGGTGCGGAAGCCGAGGCTGCCGAGGTTAAGGCCGGTAATGCCGCTACAGTGGATAACCAACCCGCAAACACTGAACAGCAACCCGAAAAACAGGAATTGAAAGCGGAGGAACCAAACGCGGAAGCAAAACCCGCTAAACCGGAACTGACCTTAGATGCAAAAATCAAAGCGGTTAACGACCTGCACCGCAAAACCATCCAGCGCCTTGCCCTTATCGCCCGCCTCAAAACTTTGGAAGAATTTGAAGTGAAGCTGATTGAAGAACACGACGAACTGGAAAGTAACCCTTACCAGGGCTGCAAACTGATCATCGAGGACGACAAACGCCGCCAGTTCACCACCAACACCCCCGGCCTTGTTCGCATGGTGGCGCAGTTCATTTTTGACGCCTGCGAAACCAAGCTGGCAGAAATTGAAGCAACCATCAATTTTCCGCAAGCTTAACAGTTAACAGGAGGCCTCCCGTCCCGGTCGCTATCGGGATTGGGAGGCTTTTATGGTTTCACCCAAAACAGGAATCAAGATGTACGAGGAATTTATAGAGTTTACCAACCAAATCTTTTGGGAGGGATACGCCGAACAATTAGCCAAAGAAAACCCCGCGCTTTTTCAATTTGAGTTTAACGAATTTTTAAATAATTACGGTTATGAAATGGTTTAACGAATGCTTAACGCTGGAAGAAGTCAAAGCCGCTTATAAAAAACTGGCTAAACAATACCACCCTGATTTAGGCGGCGATACCGCGACGATGCAGGAGATCAACAAGGAATATGCCTTTGCTTCCGCCAAAGCCATCAAAGGGGCAAACCTTTCCGAGGAAGAAACCGAACACGAAATCTTATCATCCGAGGAATACCGCAAGGCCATAGAAAAGATCATCCATCTGGAAGGTATTGTCATTGAATTGGTAGGTTATTGGATATGGGTAACAGGCAATACTTACCCGGTTAGGGCTACTTTAAGGGGAGCAGGTTTTTTCTTTGCCTCTAAAAAATTAGCCTGGTATTTCCGCACCGCGGAATTTAAGGTTAACCAAAGCAGCGGCAAATCTCTTGATGAAATCCGTAACAAATACGGCAGCGAGGTTTTAAACGACGACCAGCCAAAGAAATATCAGTTTATCAAATAAATAAAAACGGAGGCGCCACCGTACAAAGGGCGCTTTTTTATGAAACATGATTTTGAAGAACGCAGGCAAAAGCGCATCGCCAACGCAGAAAACAGGGCATCAAAAAATGAAGCGGAAGCTGAAAACCTGTACAATACCGCTAAGAAAATGGCGGATTTTATACCAATGGGGCAACCGATTTTAGTCGGGCATCATTCCGAGAAGGGCGACCGCAGGTATAGGGAAAAGATACATAACACCTTCGGCAAGTCTTTTGAAAAAAGGGACAAGGCGAAATATTACGCCGATAAAGCGGAAAGCATCGAAAATAATAACGCCATATTTTCAGATGACCCCGAAGCGATTAGCACGCTGAAACTGAAATTAAAGTCCTTGCAGAAAGCGCAGGAATTTATGAAATCTGCCAATAAGTTTATTAAACACGATGACAAGGAAGGGTTTTTAAAAATGCCCCATGCAACAGAGGCTTTATGGGCGGAACTGACAACCCCTAATTTTCTTGGCAAAACCGGCTTTGCAGCTTACAGTTTAAGCAACAACAGCGCAAATATCAGGGTAATCGAAAAACGGATTGAACAATTGAAAAAACAGGAGGCAAACCTCCCGGTGGATAAAACGGTTAATGGCATCCGGATTTTTGAAAACAGGGAAGCGAACCGTTTACAGTTAATTTTTCCCGGTAAGCCCAGACCCGAAATAATCAAACTTTTAAAAGCTCATGGTTTCCGGTGGTCGCCGTCCGAGGGCGCGTGGCAAAGGCATATCAGCGGTAACGCTGTTTATTGGGCTGAATGGATAGCGGGAAACATGGCAGATAGCAATAATTAAAGCAATTTAAGCAGAGGGCGAAAGCCTTTTTTTTATTGTCCCCGTTCTGATCCAGAGGGTCGAACAAGCCCCCGGCTACTTTTCTTTCCCGAAAGAAAAGTAGCAAAAGAAAGGGGCCGTTTATCTTTTTGGATTTGGAGAAATAAGTCCATCGCCCGCTGGTCTTTCTCCCGGTGTTCTCATGGCGAAAACAGCGGGCGTCGTATTGGACAATGATTCTTCAAGTTCGACGATAACATAATCGGAAGGGCATCATGCTTTTTTTCCATTATTCCCCTGTTGGTGAACCTTCTCGTTTTAGTTTTATCGCCAAAGCTAAAACATGCAACCTGATCTGAGTATATTGGAAGCCTTGCTGCATTGCCCTTATAAAGCCTGGCGGCTTTCAAGGGAGGGTGTAATCCCGCCTACTGAAAATCCAGGTAAATGTTATTCGCCGGTGGCTCTTAATGCATGGCAAATATCTATATCCGGTAAAATAAGTCCGGGTCCATCAAATAAAGTCAACAAACAGGCTGAGCAGTTATTGGCAGATGCGGAGCAAGTTTTAAACCTGTCAAAACCTCCCGCTTTTTACAAGATAACCCATTGCTCAGAATGCGGCTTTAAACATGATTGCTATAATAGGCTAAAGGAGCGTGATTGCGTTAGTTTGTTGGCGGGCATGACGCCCAAAGCAATGGCGAAATACCACAGTAAAGGTATCACGACCATTACCCAGCTTTCTTATTTGTTTAAACCAAGACGGAGACGGGCACCGCAGCCGCAAAACAGTTATTTGTGTGAACTGAAGGCTTTGGCGATCCGCGAGCAGAAAACCTTTGTCATAGCGTCACCGGAATTCAATGATGGACCGGCGACAATCTTCATTGATTTTGAAGGTACTTCTAATGACAATCATATTTACTTATTGGGGGCCTTAGTGATAGAAAACGGGAAGCCTGATGAAGCGTTTGCGTTCTGGTCGGAACGTAAAGAACAAGACGAAAGTAATTTTAAAAAGCTTTTTGACCTGCTTCATCATTACCCGGATGCCGGCATTTACCACTATGGCAGCTATGAAGCCAAAGCCTTAAAGCAGGCGGTTAAAAAATGGCCGAAAACGCTGAAAAATTGGCCGGCTATTGAAAAACGAATGGTCAACCTCCTGGGCTGCCTGCGCACCCATGTTTACCCGCCGACTTATGGAAATGGACTAAAGGAATTAGGCGCTTTCCTGGGATTCAGGTGGGATGACCCCAACGCCGATGGTTTTTTAAGCATGGAATGGCGCAGACAGTGGGAAGCAACCGCATTGCAGGATTGGAAAGATAAGCTGATCAGGTATAACCAGGATGATTGCAGGGCGCTATATCAAGTACAGCAATGGTTCTGTCATTTAGCTGCCGACGCCATGCCTGAAAATGTGCAGCAAGTAGCGCAAATGAAAAAGCATTCTCCTTACCGGCTGCAAAACAACCTGGATTATGGAGAAGATTTTCAATTCATCAGCAAGGCGGCTTACTTCGATTACCAGCGGAATAAAATTTACTGGCGCAGTGAGCTGAAAAAGCAAAGCCCGGCAGGGTCCGAAATCCGAAGCCGTCCAAAGCCGGGCCAGGGACTGATTGCCTGGCAGCCCAAGAAAGTTAATGAAGTCATTATTGTGCCGCCTTTAAGAAAGTGCCGGAAATGCGGGCATACGAAACTGTATCAAAGTCATAAGTATGTATCCGCTGTAAAGCAAACCGATCTCAAATTTACGGCGTCCGGCGTCCGGCAGCACGTCACGGAATACCGGAACGGCTCGGCTAAATGCGCAAAGTGTTTTACAAAGACCCGCAACCAGCGTTTGCGGATAATGCACTACGGAGATAATTTGTTCGCCCTGGCAATCAATTATTACGTCAATTATCATATCAGCAATGAAATGATCAGTAAACTGATCGAAGAGCACTACGGGATTTGGATCAGCCCGATGTACCTGGTCATGTACAAAAACAGGTGGTGGAACAGGAACTGGGCTCCGGTGGCAGCGTATATCAAAAGAATTGTATTAAACAGCCCGGTTATCCACATAGATGAAACGACGATCAAGCTCTCCAGGGAATCCGGGTATGTATGGGTCTTTGCAACCACCCATTCCGTTTTTTACCATTACGCCTCCACGCGCGAAGTCGGCTTTTTGCAGGAACTGTTGAGGGACTACCAGGGGATCATCATTTCCGACTTTTATCCGGGCTACGAAACGCTAAATGTCACAAGCCAGAAATGCCTTATCCATTTGATACGCGACCTGAATGACGATTTGTTTAAAAATCAATTCAATGAAGAATATAAGAACTTGGTATCGGCGTTTAGTAAGCTCCTGCGCATGATCATTGAAACGATAGATAACCATGGGCTGAAAAAAAAGTTTCTGGCAAAGCACATTAAAGACACCGAAGGCTTTTACAGGGAATTTATAGCACGCGATTATAAAAGCGAGTTAGGTCTTAAATATGCCAAGCGGTTTAAAAAGCATTGGCAGCAGTTATGGACATTTTTGCGCCATGATAACGTGCCCTGGAATAACAACAATGCGGAAGCCGCCGTTAAGGCTTTTGCGCACCACAGGCGGGGCGTAAAGGGCCAAATGCATGTGAGGGGAATCCGGGATTACCTGCAAATGCTTACTGTGGCGCAAACATGCCGCTACCGCAATATTTCTTTTTTGGACCTTTTGAGGAAGAAAAAGGGTATTTGGGAAAATGTTCCGCACGAGGCGCTGCCGGGTTTTCTGCCTTTTGAGCAGGCGAAACTTTATATCCATCGTTTAGGATTTGAGCGGCAGGCGCAATGGAATGAATGGAAAAGGCAGGGTAGCCGGCCGGCATTTATTCCTTCAAATCCACAGCTTACTTATTTTAACAAAGGCTGGTTAGACTGGCATGACTGGATAGGCTTTGACTTTTTGCCATTTGAAAAGGCAAGGACATTGGTTCGCAAACTGCGGCTGAGAAACAGGAAGGAGTATACAGCATGGTTAGCCAGCGGAAAGCGGCCTAAAAATATACCGTATAGCCCGGAAAAGGAATACAAATACACGGGCTGGGTTGATTTCAATGATTGGCTCGGAACTGCGAAGTAATTAATAATGCGGCCCGTTTTTTTGCTGCAACTGCCTTTTCATGATTAAGAAAGGTCTATCAGTCAAAAGCATATAGAAGCACAGTATTAATTTTATTTAAAAAACCTGAATTGGAATTGCAGGGCATTCTTCGTAAATTTGGGTACTATGCAGACGGTAATTCCAATAGACGAAAAGCAGTTGCTCGAACGCCTGAAATCAGGCGACGAGAAGGCTTTTGAGCGTTTGTATTGGAATTACAGCCCTCAAATTTTCCGAAAATTGTTGAAGCTTGTTAAAAAGGAAGAAATAGGAGAAGAATTGCTTCAGGATGTTTTTTTAAGGATTTGGGAGAAAAGGGAAACCATTGACACGGAAAAATCATTCCGCTCTTATTTATACCGGATTGCGCAGAACCTGGTGACTGATCTGTTCCGCAGGGCTGCTTACGACCGCAAATTGCTGGACCATTTAATTGCTGCTTCTACCGAATTATATAACCCGATTGAAGATAAAATCAATACAGAAGGCGGGAACGCGGTATTACAGTTGGCCATAGATACATTGCCCCCTCAGCGAAGAAAGGTTTACACCCTTTGCAAGATAGAAGGCAAAAGTTATGAGGAAGTGAGTGTATTGCTTGGCATTTCAACCTCAACAATTAGCGACCATATCGTAAAAGCAACAAAATCGCTCAAAGTCTATTTTTCTTCTAATGAGATTGCGCTGGTTGCCTTAATTTCTTCAGTGATAATCACGTCTATCCAATAAATATTTTTTCCTGAGCAGAGGACAACGCTTTTTCATACGTAATAGCGGAAAAATCAGATTTTGGAAACTCCGCAAGAATTAAAAGAGATATTTCAACGCTATCTCATTAATCAGTGTACGGCTGAAGAAGTAGAAATGCTTATGCAGCATTTTCACACCGAAAATAAAGGCTTTTTGGAAACTTTGGTTTCCGAAGAGCTGGAAAAGCCGGAACAGGACGAAGCAGGCCTGAATGTAAAACCATCCCTTGAAAAAGTCTACAATCGTATCCATTTAGAAATTCAGAAAGGGAGAAAAGGCATACAAAAACCATTATGGCCACGTATCGCAGCGGCAGCGTCCATTATCCTGTTGCTATCCTTTGGCGGGTATTTTATCTTGCATAAACGCCCAACTCAACAAATTGCCCAAAATCAAATCCATGATATAGCCCCCGGCGGCAATAAAGCCATCCTGACCCTAACTAACGGGCAACGGATCAGTTTGACCGATGCCCGTAACGGCACTGTTGCCAGCCAGGGGCAAACTTTAATAAAAAAGACGGCTAATGGCGAGGTCGTTTATAATGCTGAAAATACCACTTCTGAAAATGCCGGTAAAGAGCAATATAATACGATTACCACCCCTCGTGGAGGGCAATACCGGCTAAAGCTTTCTGATGGTACGATTGCTATGCTCGACGCTGCTTCGTCAATCCGGTATCCGGTAAACTTTACAGGTGATGAACGTAAAGTTGAAATAACCGGGCAGGTGTATTTTGAGGTCGTTCATAATGCAGCAAAGCCGTTCCGGGTAGAAGTTAAAGGGGAGACCATCGAAGACATCGGCACATCGTTCAATGTTAATGCATACAACGATGAGCCGGACGTCAGCACGACGCTGGTGGAGGGAAGTGTTAAAGTTATGGAAAATGGGCATCAGGCTTTGCTAAAACCCGGGCAGCAGGCTATTACTCGCGCTGGCCAGCGCAGTATCATTATAAAATCGGCGAACCTGGATGCAGCTTTGGCCTGGAAAAACGGCTATTTCAAATTTGAGGACGAGGATTTGAAAAGCATCATGCGGGAAGTTTCGCGCTGGTATAATGTAGATGTGGATTACCAGGGTAATGCGGGGGATAATGTCGCGCTGTTGGGTGAAGTATCCCGCTTTAAAAATATATCGGCTGTTTTAAAAATTATGCAGGCTACCGGGGAGGTACATTTCCAGGTATCGGGAAGGAGGGTAACGGTTATGCCATAGCCCATTATCCTCTGGTTAAAAGTTGGCTCAAAAAAAAACAGGACCCGACGGCAATCGAATCCTGTAAACGTTTGAGCTAACCCTTTAAAATTTTGCGACTAAACAAACTAATTAATTGAAAACCCAAACATTCAAATGTATGAATTTTTTTACTCACGCTGTAAATGAGCCGCCCGGTCATTTACGAAAACTGGTGCTGGTGATGAAACTGACTATTGTTTTAATGATCGCGGCGATGATGCAGGTTAGCGCGGCAACATTTGCGCAAAAAGTAACCTTGCATAAAAGCAATGCTACGCTCGAAAGCATTTTCACCGATATCAGGAACCAAACGGGCTACGATTTCCTGGGCGATGCCAAACTCATCCGGCAGGCAAACCCGGTTACCATTGATGTTAAAGATGCGCCGTTACAGGACGTGCTCGATCAATGTTTTCAGGGCCAGAATTTAACTTATACCATCGAAGAAAAAACAGTGGTCGTTAAAGAAAAAGACCCGTCTTTAGCGGAAAAAAATCACGATTTCTTAAACCCATCCGGGAATATTACCGGAACAGTAACCGACAGTGTCGGCACACCCCTAATTGGAGCAACGATAAGCCTCTTGAATACCAAATACGCTGCTATAACTGATGACGAAGGGCGTTTTACCCTTTCTTCCGTTCCAAATGGGAATTACAACATCGTGGTTACTTATATAGGTTACAAGAAATTTATAAAGGCAATTGAAATAAAGGGCAGCGATTTGAATATGGAAAGCATAGTGCTCCATTCTGAAAAAGGCGAGTTAAAAGAAGTAGTTATAAGCACCGGGTATCAAACGTTGCCGGCGGAAAGAGCAACTGGGTCTTTTGATTATATCGACAACGAGTTACTCAACCGAAGTGTTTCCACCAGTATTTTGGACCGGCTAAACGGTGTAACGAGCGGACTTACATTTAACACTAATTCAGGCGCTCCGGGTTCGACACCAGGTGGAAACATTAACAATCAATCCACTATTACAATTAATGGCAGGAGTACAATAAATAGCAACCCTAATCCATTAATAGTAGTTGATAATTTCCCATATGATGGGGATATAAATAATATCAACCCTAACGACGTAGAAAGCATCACCATCCTTAAAGACGCCGCCGCCGCGTCCATCTGGGGCGCTTTTTCAGGAAATGGCGTAATCGTAATAACTACGAAGAAAGGCAATTATAACCAGCCGATTAAGGTATCTTTCAATTCAAATGTGACACTTATAGGGAAACCCGATCTCTATTACACACCAATGTTAAATTCCAGCGATTATATTAATATGGAGGAATATTTATTTGCAAATGGATACTATACCTCAACTATCGCGAATGGTTATTCACCGATCTCTCCAGTCGTAGATATATTAAACCAGGAACAAAATGGGTTGATTTCGACTGCGGACGCCAATTCACAAATTAATGCCTTACGAAGCCAGGATGTTCGAAGTGACGAAAATAAATATTTTTACAGAACAGGCGTCGATCAGCAATATGCTTTAAACCTTTCCGGCGGGGGCAAATTCAATAAATATTATTTCTCAGCCGGATACGATAATAACCTGCCAAACGTAGTGACTAATCAATATAACCGGCTAACACTAAATGGCAACGACAGCTACTCTTTGCTAAACAATAAGCTCGAACTAACATCAAATATTGTTTTAACCGAACAAAACAATTTTTCGTCAGGAGCAGCTAGTCCGGGAGCATTGGGCTATCCATATGAAAAATTGGCCGATGCAAATGGTAACCCACTACCAGTATACGACCAATGGAGAAAGGAGTTTATTGACACAGCGGGTAGTGGACAATTATTAAATTGGATTCACTACCCGCTAAACGATTTAAATTCGCAAAATAATAAAACAGGCTTAACAGATTACAGGTTGAATTTTGGAGCCAAGTACAAGATAATACCAGAGTTGAATCTGAATTTAATGTACCAATATGAAAACAGCGCTACTACTGGAAATGATCTATTATATCAAAATTCGTTTTACGTAACAAACCTGATCAATTCTTACACACAAATCAATGGAAATAGCGTAACGAGGCCGATACCATTGGGAGACATATTGAATACTAATAACTCAAATGCATCAAATGAAAATTTTAGAACTCAAATCAATTACATAAAAGACTTCAATCCAAAGAATTCCTTAACTGCAATAGCCGGGGCCGAGATACGAGATGTAACAACTTCAGCAATAGAAAACAGGTTTTATGGCTATGATAACGATCTTGAAACGAGCCTGCCTGTTGACTATGTAGATTACTTCCCTCTGTATGCTACCAGAAATTCGTCCCTTGTTCCATACATCAATAATAATTCAAGCACCGCCTATCACTTCCTTTCTTATTTTACTAATGCAGCTTATACCTATGACAATAAATACATCTTATCGGCCAGCGCCAGAAAAGACGAATCGAATATTTTTGGAGTAGACATAAATCAAAAAGGCGTGCCGTTATGGTCAGTCGGGGCAAGTTGGCAATTAAATAAGGAAAAGTTCTATCATGTAGACTGGTTGCCGAATTTGAAGTTAAGAGTAACCGATGGGTATAACGGGAATATAAATCCCAATTTAGCGGCAGTGGTCACGGCATCCGCGAACAGTCACAGCCAATTCGGATCACCGGCCTTGCAAATTAATAATGCACCAAATCCTGAATTGAGTTGGGAAAAAGTCAATACGGCCAACTTCGGGATCGATTTTGGACTAATAAAAAATATCTTAACCGGAAGTTTTGACTATTTCATAAAGAATGGCCGGAATTTAATCGGAACCGCACCTATTGACCCCACAACGGGTATCAGCCAATTTAGCGGGAATGTCGCATCGATGAATGGCAATGGGTTTAATGTAAATTTAGAATCTCATCTTTTAAATAGCACATTCAAATGGACAATTGATTATTTACTCAGTTACGCGAATAATAAAACAACCAGCTACTATTTAAACGAGCCCTCTATATCGAGTCAATTAAATAACTTGAGTAGCATAAACCCTATTGTAGGCTATCCACTATATTCCATTTTTGCTTTAAAGTGGGCAGGCTTAACACATCAGACAGGAGATCCCCAAGTATTTTTAGATGGAAATATAAGTAGTGATTACAGCTCCATTCTTAGCTCTACGAATTTAAACAATCTGAAATATATGGGGTCAGCCGTGCCGTTGTATTTCGGAAGTATTCGCAATACCTTTTCCTACAAACAGCTATCGCTCTCATTTAATATTATTTACAAGTTAGATTATTATTTCCGGAGGACTGGACTTAATTACTATAGTTTATTTGGAGGAATCGCTTACGGCAATGCAGATTATACTAAACGCTGGCAAAATCCAGGTGATGAGGCATTTACGAATGTTCCTTCGCTGATTTATCCCGACAACCCAAGCCGCGACTATGTATATCAATATTCATCTGTTTTGGTGGATAACGCCGACAACATCAGACTCCAGGATGTGCGGCTAAATTACAATTTCAACAAGACGGAATATAAAGGTCTGCCATTTAATAATCTAAGCGTTTACGCTTATGCGAGTAACCTGCTGATTCTGTGGAAAGCAAATAAAGATGGGATTGATCCTGATGTCGTGCCGGGTACTGCAAATGTGTATCCAAATCCCCGTTCAATTTCTATTGGTGTTAACGCAAATTTTTAACCTAAAATCAAAGGACATGAATACTAATATACAAAAGAACAAAGAGGGCGCCGGTTATCGTGTCGGTGCGATTTTTCTTTTTCTATCCTTAATAATGATAGGGTGCAAAAAAGAAACAAATAATTTTTTGAACGCCAAACCAAGCAGCAATATAGAAATTCCAACCACTTTGGATGATTTTCAAGCTTTGTTGGATAACGATAATGGTAACATGAATAGAGCTCCGGAATTAGATGAAATATCGGCTGACGACTATTATGTCGCTTATTTTGCCTATACTTCTATTTATGATCAGTTTGAACGAAATGCGTATATATGGGACAAAGACATCTTTGACGGACAAGGCAACATAACCGATTACAATGTGCCATATTCGCAAGTATTGGCAGCTAATGTCGTACTAAGTGGGTTAAATAACATAGCAGCCACGGCATCAAATCAGGTTTATTGGAATAAAGTAAAGGGTATTGCGCTTTTTATGCGGGCTTATGCCTTTTATAATGTTGCACAGTGTTTTGCGCCTGTTTATGATCCTGCAACTTCGAAAACTGACCTGGGAATCCCATTACGTATGATGCCGGACATCAACACAAAAACTACAAGATCAACTGTTGAACAAACATACGATCAAGTCTTGAGTGATTTGAAGACATCAGTGAATTTTGTTCAGCCGGCATTAGACAATTTTCGAAACCGGCCGTCAAAGCCATCGGTTTACGCTATGTTAGCCAGAGTATATCTGAGTATGCGAAACTATACGCAAGCATTTAATTATGCCGATAGTTGCTTAAATATTTATGATAAATTAATTGATTACAATACTGTCAATTATAACCTCTATTCCCCCTTCACTCCAATTAATGATGAATCAATGTTTGACGTAAGCGGGGTAGGAGATGATATTACTGGCTTTATAGGGTTAGAAGCAGGATATTCCATAGACACAACGCTTTACGCTGAATACGCGCCCAACGACCTTCGCCAATTAGTATATTTCTACCCATACGGGGGTTACATTAATATGAATGCGGGTTATGACGGTGTGAGCCCCGGTACAAGATACCAGGGATTAGCCACCGATGAGGTCTATTTAATTAGAGCGGAATGCTACGCCAGAAATGGCAATACTAATGCTGCTATGGTTGATCTTAATACACTCCTGTCCTACAGGTTTCAAACTGGCACCTTTGTACCATACACAGCTAAGAACTCATCTGACGCCTTATCGCAAATTTTGACAGAGAGAAGAAAGGAGTTAGTGATGAGAAATTTAAGATGGTCTGACTTGCGAAGGCTGAACAAGGAAGGATATAACATCACGTTAACGCGAAAATTGAATGGCGTAACTTACACATTGCCTCCGAATGACCCCAGATATGTATTGCCATTTCCGCCGGATGTTATTTCCCTTACAGGAATACAGCAAAACCCTCGTTAACGTATTACAAATATCAAAATTCTTATAAACTAATAAACTAATGATGAAGACAGAAATGAACTGCGTTCGAAAAGGCGGAACGACAATAACTTGTTATTTTAAATTTAAAATAATTTTTGGAATGTTTTTTCTATTTATTGGAATCGCCTACGCTCAAAAGAAACCAATAAAATCAATTCATTCCGTGCATATTTCCGGCTACTTTGCTGATCTGCGCCCAGGCGATTCGGTAATGGCCTATGTATGGACTAAGGTTATTGATGGAGGCAATGTGATGTCTGCCTTAACCCCCCATAAGGTGATCGGCAGTAGCAACAATAATGGTTATTTTAAAATGACCATTTCCGGGATAAACGAATTGTCTTATTTTACTTTTTTAATCCCTAATCCCCACCCGAAATCGAAGTATAAATATATGGACGTGATGGATTTTTACCTGATCAGACCAGGTGATGATATTTTTATGAATATCAGACCCAGGGACATCACCTTCAAAGGGCATGGTTGGGCAAAGTACCAGTGCAGGTTTAATATTGACTACATGAAATTCCCTGACGCTGATCCAGACCAAACGAAAGAAATTACGCCCCTTCCCCTTAAAGATTATAAAGGCCAAATTTGGGCGTTTGATAATTTTTTGAATAAATACGAATGGAGCAAGATGAGAATGAAGGCACAAATGGATACGCTAAACAAATATGCCCAATATTTGGATAAAGAAGAATACGACAGGATCCGGTCTTTTTCAATCGAGGGCCATTTTATATGGGCGCTAGGAGCCTTTTCATTTTATGTATTAGATGAATTAGATGAATTAGATGTTTCCTCGCCATCCGACACAACTATATCGGCATACAATCGAAATGTTTTAACACAAGACAGAAGCAAATACCTGGCGTTTTACCACCAAATAGATGCAGACTATGAGCAAATCAGGAAGCAGTTAAATCCGAATTCCAGTCGTTACATAGACTTAATTGCCGAAAAGCAATTGAGGGATGGATTTTTCAAATATAAAAATTCCATTGACCCCTATCTGTCCGCATATCAAAGCATCAAAGATCATTATAAGGGGGATATTAGGGATAGAATCGTCTGCAATTTCTTTTTAGAACATAAGTTCCATAATAAACATTTAGACAGTTTAGCATTAGATGCATTAGGCTACGTAAAAGACCCAATGTGTAGGGAAATCGTATTATCACAATTAATCAGTAAACCGGGAAGTAAAGCCTTTGATTTTGAATGTGAAGACTTTGACGGCAGAAAGCACCGCTTGTCCGACTATTTAGGAAAAGTTGTATTTGTCGATTTTTATTTCACAGGCTGTGCAGGATGCACAGAGTACTACGAGAGCCAGGTTTCTAAAGCGGAGGAAAATTTTAAAGAAAATAAAAAGGTTGTTTTCATCGCGATTTCAATAGATAAAGATCATGAAAAGTGGGGCAAATCCATCCGGCAGGAAGGAGAAGATAAGTACACGACAAATAAATATCCAAACGTGGTCAACTTATACACCGATGGATTAGTAGGTTTGCACCCCGTTATCAGGTATTACAATATTATGGATTATCCACACCCAATGCTGATCGACGAAAAGGGGAACATTATAACAGCCGATGAAAATGTCCTGCGCTTCAATAGCAAAGATGCTTTAACAAAAGCTATACAAAAAGCACTAAATTAAATATGAGAAAGCAATTGAAGGTATGTGCAATAATGTCCGGATTTCTCTTACTTGCAATAGAAAGTAACTTAGCGGCACAAATATTTAATCCAGTACATTGGAGTAGTGCATATAAGAAGATCGGCAAAAATGAGGTCGCCGTGTTTCTCAAAGCTACGATTGATAAGGGCTGGCATATATATGCGCTCAATCAAAAAGACGGCGGCCCTCAAAAGACGGAGGTAGCATTTTCATCGTCGGAGCAGATATTCCTGGAGGGAAATGTGATGGAGCCACAGCCAATGACCAGGTTCGAGAAAACGTTCAAAATGGATGTGCACTATTTTGAAAAATCTGTAATATTTAGGCAGAAGGTTAAAATAAATGCACAAAATCCAACACTTAGCGTCAATATTAAATTTATGGCCTGTACGGATCACCAATGTTTACCACCGGATGAGATAGCATTTAATATTCCAATCAAGTAATCAAAAAACTATAATTAAACGTGGAATTCCTTCGGGCATGCAATTCCTATTGTCAATTTTTTAAACCAAAAACATGAAAACATTCTTTGTAGTGCCAATTTGCTTCCTTCTGTCATTCTTACTTGTTAGCCAAAATTCAAGAGCTCAAAACCCGGATTTCTCGGGTGAATGGAACATAAATATTCAAAAGACCGACTTCGGCGGACTGCCCCATTCCGCTGTTGCCTATAAAATAAAGATCGTCCAGGCCGATGGCGTCGTGGATCTCATAAGATTCTTATCCGATACGTCGGCCAGTCGAACGCCCAGTGAAGAAAAGTTAAATCTCAACGGTGCTGTCACGAAAACATTGTTGAAGGACAGGACAAAAACGGCTTCGATTAAACTGATGGATGGGAATGCGTCTTTGATTGAAACCGCCGATTATGAGCGATCGGACCCAGGTAAACCCAACTATAAAGTGACCGATGTATTTTCCCTTTCCGCAGATAAAAGTGTAATGACCATGGTTAGAACTTTTTTGGTTGGTGATGAGCAGAATACAGTGACTGCATATTATGATAGGAGCAAACCATGAACAAAAATGATCGGAATTATTTAAAAGATATTGTAATCAAAAATATGCGAGGTATGGCAAAGTACCTGTATAAAGACGCTTAGTAATAAGCATTCATAATCAACAGGACGACGGTCCCGGTACGGCGGGACCATTTATTAAAATTAACGATGTAAAGACTAATTATAGCAACAGATCATACATGGACGACTGGTCTGAAACCCTGCAATGGATCATCTTGGCGATAATCATGCTTGTAGTTTTGTATATGCTTATTCACATGGTGGTTAATTGGTTAAAGGGAAAGGACATAGTTGATGGGCTGTTTGTTTTCAAACGCGCAAAAAAAGACCAGGAATGACCATAAAAATATAAATAGCCTTCGACTGAAAGTGATAATTAAGAAATAGGAAATGAATACAATCCATAAAATAAAATTACTGGCTGCGCTGGGCATGGCACCCTTAGCCCTGTCGGCACAGACGGGTAAGAATGCTAGAGCGGTTTTGCCCCTTGATCCAGCTGTAAGGACTGGTAAACTGGCCAACGGTTTCACCTACTATATCCGGCATAATGAAGAACCCAAGCACCGGGTGTTAATGTATATAGTCAACAAAGTAGGTTCCGTGCTGGAAGATGAGGATCAGCGGGGGTTGGCGCATTTCATGGAACATATGAGCTTTAACGGCACTATTCATTTTCCACACAATGAACTTGTGAACTATTTACAGAAAGCAGGGGTTCGCTTCGGTGCTGACATCAACGCCTATACCAGCTTTGACGAGACAGTTTACGAACTGCCTTTGCCAAGTGACAAGCCGGATATACTTTCACAAGGTATCCTGATCATGCATGATTGGGCACAGAACGCAACGCTTGATCCTACGGAGATCGATAAGGAAAGAGGTGTGGTACTGGAAGAGAAACGTCTTGGAAAGGGCGCAGAAGAAAGAATGCAGCGGCAGTACTGGCCTGTAATATTGAATAATTCAAGATACGCTGTACGTGTCCCTATCGGGCTGGATACTGTGCTTGATAACTTCAAACGGCCCACTATTGCCAGGTTCTATCATGATTGGTACCGGCCGGACCTACAGGCCCTGATCATTGTCGGTGACATCAATGCCGATAGCCTGGAACGGGTAGTAAAGGCACGGTTCAGCGACCTGAAGAACCCGGTGCATGAAAGGCCGCGGCCGCAATATACCGTGCCTTTGACGGGCAAAAATCAGTTTATTGCTATAAGCGACAGGGAAATGACGGCTACTGAAGCCGAAGTGCTGATCAAGCACCCCTTGCAGCCATTAAAGACCACAGCTGATTACCGTAAGATCACCATCCAGGGATTATTCAACCAGATGGTGGCCCAGCGGTTTGCAGAACTATCCCGCCAGTCCAGCCCGCTCTTTGTGGAAGGTTCGGCCAGCATCGACACCTTTTTGGGCGGCACCAGTATCTTCGAAGTCAGCGTAGATGCCAAACCCGGTGAACTGGAAAAAGGCTTTAAAGCGGTTTGGCGCGAAACCGAAAGGCTCAAACGTTTTGGCTTTACCGCGACCGAACTCGAACGAGCGAAACAAAGCTACCTGAACAGCATGGAAAGTGCTCTGAAGGAAAAAGACAAGACGTTGTCCGAAAGCTATGTGAAAGAATTCCAAGCCTATTTCCTCAAAGGGATTGCCGCGCCCGGCATCGAAACCGAGTATAAACTGACCAAAAACAACTTGCCGGGTATTACACTTGCTGACATGAATGACCTGGCAAAAACCTATATCACCGGAACCAACCGGGATGTGATAGTATTGGCACCAGATAAGGAAAAAGCATCACTGCCCAACGAAGCAACAGTTAACAGTTGGATGAACTCGGTCAGCGAGGAAAACCTGCAACCTTATCAGGACGAGGTCACCATGCGACCACTTTTGACCAGTAGCCCGATGCAGGGTAACATCAAAAACGAAGACAGGGATGCAGTTTTAGGCATAACAACGCTTACGCTCAGCAACGGGCTGAAAGTTGTGCTTAAACCGACAGACTATAAAAATGACGAGATACAGTTCAACGCATTTGCATCTGGCGGCACTTCGCTAAGTAGCGACGCTGATTTCCAGTCGGCTACTAATGCTGCCGGTATTATCCAGGCCGGCGGAGTTGGTAGTTATAACCTGACACAGCTGGATAAATATCTGGAAGGAAAGCAATTGAGCGTAAAACCTTACATTGTAGACCGGTTTGAAGGGATCAGCGGGGCTACCACGCCAAAGGACCTGGAAATTGCGATGCAGCTTATTTATGCCTACTTTACCGAGCCCAGGAAAGATACCGCCGTTTTTAAAGGCATCATCGAACGCTCAAAAGCCGGCCTGGCCAACCGGAGCAGCGACCCGAACAGCGTGTTCAGCGATACGGTAAGCGACATATTAGGCAATCATAATGCGAGGAGAACAGGCCCGTCTTTGGAAAAACTCAGCCAGATCGACCTGGATAAAGCGTATACTATCTACAAGGAACGCTTTGCGGATGCTGCCGGCTTTACCTTTACGCTTATCGGCAATATTGATATTGCCGCGATCAAACCGTTGCTGGAAAAATACCTGGGCGGCTTGCCGGCCACCCATGGAGGGGAACAAGCTAGGGACCTGAACATCCATATCCCCGAAGGGAAAATAGAAAAGACGGTGTATAAAGGCAGTGAACCCAAATCAACAGTGCTGTTAGTTTACTCCGGAAAATTCGATTACAGCCCTGAAAATAAGGTCAGGCTGGACGCGCTGAAGGAATGCCTGGAGATCCGTTTGTTACAACGGTTAAGAGAAGATGAAAGCGGCGTATACAGTCCCGGTGTATTTGCCAGCACTAGTAAATATCCGCAATCCCGGTTCAGCTTTATCATCCAGTTTGGCTGCGCGCCTCAGAACGTCGACAAACTGATCGCCTCGACATTGGATGAGATCCGGAAACTTCGCACAGACGGACCATTGCAGGAAAATGTAGATAAATGGCGGCAGGAAGCTAAAACAAGCAGGGACCCGAAACTAAAGACAAATAGTTTTTGGCTGGGCTACATCAACGGCCAGCTGCAAAACAACGACAACCTGAAGGAATTGAATAATTACAGTAGCCTATTGGATCAGGTAAAACCAACTGAATTGAAGACGCTGGCCGAAGACTACTTAAGTGGCAACAACTATATCCGGCTGGTATTAATGCCTGAAACCATGGCAAACAAATAACAAAAAATCAAAATGATTGAACAAATGGATTTGATAGACCAAAATAAAGTTAAACAATATGTGCTTGCCCTTTTGCTTACGACGATTAATACCTGGCGACGATGACCGCTTTTTTTGGTTATCACGGTTACAATATATCGAAAGACAATAGTGCTAATGATTAATAAAATGTCTTTGATTCTCCGTTCTTTATCTGTAATAAGACAGTTAATAGTTAATGTTTAATTAAAAAAGCGCGCCCCTTGAGAAAGGTCGCGCTTTTAAATCGAAATTTAGTTGATATAAGTTTAGTTGATTAATGGAGCGTCTGCCGGGCGAAAGCCTGGTGACGCTTTTTTTAGGTGAATAATGTGTCTTAACTATTAATATATGGATGTTGTAATTAATAATTAATAAAAATTAATATTTCTCCACCTAAGTCCCCGGTCGGGGAATTAACCCGGTCTACCTTTAAGCCTTATCAAAAACTTAATTTTATGAAGAGAATTAATTATGAAAAAGCAAGTTTCAAGGACTTCGAAGAGATTGAAGGATTGGACCCGTTCGGCTGGGCGGAGGAATTTGACGCCTATGTTGCAGATTGGACAAGGCGCGGACATTGGAACTACCGACAGGAAAGCCTATCTGGCTGTATGCCCAGATTGGAATTGAAGATTCCCGGCAACCCTAACAAAATGTTTGTAGCCCTGGTGTTTAATGATTACCTGGGTTTTGCACAGCATCCCAAAGCGAAGGCAGCGGCCATTGCCGGGATTGAAAAATATGGCGTTGGCGCTGCCGCTTCACCTGCTATTGGTGGTCATTTTACCTACCATCGCGAGATTGAGGAGAAGATCGCCGGTTTCTTTAAACGAAACAGCGCCATGCTGTACACCACAGGTTATACAGCAAACAGTGCCACCATGCAGGCGCTATTAAAAAAGCAGGATTTGGCGATCCTGGACATGAGTGTTCATGCCAGCATGTATGAGGGGTGTCAAATGACAAACGTCAAAACCTTCCCTCATAACAACATGGACAAGCTTGATCGCATCCTGGCGGAAACACAGGGCAAATATCGCACACGCATGGTGATTGTGGACGGGGTTTATTCGCAGCCGGCAGATATAGCGAAGCTGGATGAGGTGGTGAAGCTGGCAAAACATTATGGCGCCTATACCGCCATGGATGACGCCCACGGTGTTGGTGTCATCGGCAAAACCGGCCGCGGAGTTATTGAGCTATATGATTTGTTTAAAGAGGTTGACATCATCACCGGGACATTCAGCAAGACGTTTGCCCATTTGGGAGGATATGTGGTTGCAGACGCCAAATTGGTTAACTACCTGAAGTTCCAGGCGAGACAGCATATTTTTTCGGTTACTGCTACTCCGGCTTCGGCCTGCATCCTGAAAAGTATCGACCTTATTGATGAAGAACCGCATTGGAAGGATAAGCTCTGGCAGAATATCAACTACCTTAAAAAAGGACTGAACGATCTCGGTTTTGATACCGGGAACTCGCAGTCTGCAATTATCCCGGTCATGACCGGCGACCCCGCTTTAAATGCCGAGGCCTGCAGGTTATTATTGGAAGCTGGTATATATGCAAACCAGATCGGTTATCCGGCAGTACCACGAAAAAATGCCCGAATAAGGATGAGCATTATGGCTACCCATACGACAGCCGACATGAATAATGTGCTGAACGCATTTGAATGGGTTGACAGTAAGCTGAGGATTACAAAACATCAAATCAATAATGCATTAATTCACTAATCACCTGTTCATTTGACTAAGTCGCGACGGAAAGGCAGAATAAGAGATGCTGAGGCAACAAAAGCCCAGTTATTGGAAGCTGTCTCTGAAATTATGAAAGAATCGGGGCACACGCATTTGAAGGTCATGAAGATCGCTCGCCGCATCGGTAAAGACAAAAACCTGATCAGGTATTATTATAACAGCCTGGCCAACCTGCAAAAATTATATATCAGGGAAAAAGACTATTGGCATCCCTTTTTTGAACGCTTCCGTTTGGATGGCGATGTAAAAGAGGAAGAAGTCAGAACGTTGTTTGTCGAATTGATGCAGGAGAATTTTAAGTTCTTTTGGGATAATCCCGAAATGCAAAGGATCATCCTTTGGCAGATCAGCGAACAAAATCCGCTGATGCGAAGCATTTCGGAAGCAAGAGAAATTGAAGGCGCCAAACTGTTAGCCAAAACTGATCCCTACTTCGTTTTTTCCGGCGTTAATTTCAGGACGGTCATCGCATTATTATTAGGAGGAATTTATTATGTCGTGTTACACGCATCCATGAATAAAAGTACGGTTTGCGGAATTGACGCTAATTGGGAGAGGGACCGGGAGGACATTATAAAAACGGTAGAACAGATCATCAATTGGGCCTGGAAGGCGGCGAAGGAGAACAAGAAACCATAAGTTTAACAATTTAACTATCTTTGACATGGATAAACAATTAAAAAAGACAGAACAGAAATACTATAGTTAACATATAGAAAAATTTACAGCGTTCACTCTCTTGTACATCAAAAACCGCTAATTTAAGAATACACACGGAGAACAGTGCGACGCCTGCCAAAGCGCGGGCTTGCTTGTTGTGTGTGTAGGTGCTTAGCGGTACCTTGATTGCCTTCCGGCAATGTCCCGCGCCTTTTTAAGACATCGATCTGTCACTGCTGCCGCAGAAAATACCACTGAAATTTTAAGACTAATTATTTCCTCGCTTTGTGAGCAAGGCAGGCTATATCCATTCTTTTTGCGGTTGATCGGGAACAGGTCATTAGATCAATTCAAATATTTATTAACCCCATTAATTATTTGTATGAAAACAGACTTCGTTAAAGAATTATATGATCAGCTGAAGGAAGACGTGGATTTGTTTACTGACTTAGGAGATTTGCCTGTAAAAAGATTAAACGGAAAGATAAACCTCGTTAGAGAATCCATTGCAAAATTGAGAGCTGAATTAGAACAGGAACCTTTTGAAAACCAGGAAGAAGAAATAGAATTCTTCAAATATTGGAAACCACGATTTGTATGTGAGCAAATCCTGGCATTTGAACTATTTACGATAGAAACTTCCAGACCGCTTGCAGATGAACTGTTGTTAAAGAGTTTCTACGAACAGGAACTGAAAGTAATAAAGCGTTTTTTTGAGCAATACCGGTTTATGTATCAATATTACCAGTTGGAGGCTTCCGACCTGGATCATCTGTTGTTTGTCAGGAACGCTCACCCGTCAGCTATTTTGTTGCCGGAAACGCAAGTAGAGCCGCCGACTTTTTCCACTGCCGCCGATTATTTGTTTGCAAAATTTATCGCTTTTGAGAAACTGCAGGACTACTTGGTCAGCAAGCTCTATCAGCCCTATGATAATTCAGGGCAGGAACCCGGATTGAATAAGACCGGCCTTAAATGGACCGGCGACAGCATCAACCTGGTTGAACTGGCCTATGGCATCTGGCTCACCGGGCAGGTCAATAATGGAAATGCTTCCATTACCGAAATTGTGCTGTGGCTGGAAAAGCATTTGCAGGTCAATATAGGTCGGGCACACCGCCGCTGGACTGAAATAGCGCAACGCAAATCACTTAGCTCTACGCGGTATATCGATCAGGTAAAAGACGCTATCAATAAAAGACTGGACGACGAAAACTCCCTGAAAAAGCATAAGTAAAAGTGATATACATAAATCGTTAGGTCCCACCCAGGCAGCCACCAAATCCCGGCTTTAAATCCCCCAACCTTTGTTTCAGGCTGCCGAATATTTATGACTGCCGGAAAACTCTTTGACATCGGGGGATGAAGCATTATCCTGTTAGCACCAGGAAATTTTGCGAAGCTGAGATCATATCAAAATAGCGAAAGCGCATTGGCAGGCGACGGCCCGGATCGTAGGATCTGACGTGAGTAATCCCGAAAAATATAAATCCTTGTATTCGCACAGCGTTTGGTGCAACATACCGGGTCAAAGGGGGCGTATAGCCTCCTTTGCTATTTACAGACTTCTCTATTTTTTATTGTTGACATAAGCAATGGATATACAATAAATATAGACGACCCTTATTCCGTCTGAATTTTATGGTCCAGTTATATAGCTACATTTTGGTTTTTCCCAGCGCAAGATGTCCTCTTGTCCGACAAATGCTCCTTCGTCGCTATTTGCCAGCCAATCGGAATCTTGCCTTCAACTTTCGCTCCGTGCCTCCGCTCAAGATGAAGGGGTATCGGAAACTCGCAACTCGTTTCCTCTTATGGGCGCTTCAAATTTAAAAGGCGGCCCGCCGCCAAAGCCAGCCAACCGCACCAAAAAAATAGATGCAAGGTTCACGGAGGAAGAATATAAGATCATACTGGAACTGGAAAAAGAGCTTGGCATCAGCAAAACGAACCTTGTCAGGTCGAGGGTGCTGCGAAACGCGCATGAGGTCGTCATCAACGCCAAAGAGTTGATCCGGCACCTGGACAGTATAGGCGCTGAAATGGGAAGAGCAGGCAATAACATTAACCAGCTTGCCCGGTATGCCAACATTTTAATCAAAAAATCCATTTTGTCACCGGTTGTCGTGGAAAGGTTCACAATACTTTTTGAACAGTACCTGGAACATCAAAAAGCTTTGGAAGTGGCGTTGCGGAAAATCATCCGGGCTATGGGGCAATGATATACTGTTATACAGATAATCTGTTATAGGGTTATATAGCTGTACAGTTACCCTGTTACATGGATATACGGTTACAAAATTATGCCGATAGCCGGTTATTGAGATATACGGTTATATCCCTACAGAGATACACAGTTCAATTGCTATAAAGTTAGGCCGATACAAAGTTATGGTGCTCTACAGATACATTGATAGCTTGATACCAAGCGATAGAGATAGGCCGATACAAAGTTATTTAGTTACATGGTCGTTAGAATACTTTCTTCAGCAGCTTCTTTTAATGGCGTCAACTACAATACCGATAAGATAGAAAAAGACAGGGGTGAACTGATGAAGGTTGCAAACTTCGGCCCCTTGCAGGGGCTTGACCGTTTAAGGCCCGAAGATTATAGGAATTACCTGAAAATGCTTGCTGTACAAAATACCAGGGTTAAAAAACCGCAGTTTCACGCAGCTATTTCCGCTAAGGGTAAGACTTACGATAAAGCGGCCCTTACCGAAATAGCAACCCGCTGGCTGGTTTCTATGGGTTATGGCGAACAACCTTATCTCATCATTTGTCATAAGGACACGGGCAATAATCATGTACATGTCGTTTCTGTCCGTGTAGACAGAAACGGAAAAAAGATCAATAGCGGCTTCGAAAATATACGGGCTATCAATAACCTGAACAAAGTTTTAGGTTTGGACGAAAAGCATAACGCAAAGCAGGACCTTGATAAAGCATTGTCTTACCAGTTCTCCACCAAAGCGCAGTTTATGATGATCCTGGAAAGCCAGGGCTACATTTTAAAAGAGGCCGATGAAAAGCTGGACATTATCAAATTCGGTATCAAACAGGAAGAAATAGCATTTGCGCTGATACACGAAAAGATAAAAAATTATACGCCTGATATAAAACGTGGTGACCAGTTAAAGGCCATCATCATTAAATATGCACAGGTCTATGATACGTCCCTTCAACCCAAAACTATCCCCTTGCCTGGCGGGTTCGATAAAAAATTAAGTGCATATACTTCTGAATTTTCGGCCTTCCTGAAGGAAAAGATGGGTGTTGACCTGGTTTTTCATGCCAAAGACGGCAAGCCGCCTTACGGCTATACCATTATCGATCATGCGGAAAAAAGGGTATTTAAGGGCGGAGAGGTCATAAGCCTAAAAGAGTTGCTTGCCATCCCGCTAAACAGGCAAGCAATTGATGAAAAGGAAAACACTTTTGTGAAAGAGTCCCAGGGCCCGCTTGAGACCAGTACCGAGACAAAAGCTTACTATGCCGCACTATTAAAAGCGGCCTTATATAATTACCCGGATTTGATACAGGGCCTGCATCACCAGGGTTTAGCCCTTTTGGATAAAGCAGGTGGGCTGATCCTCGCAGATTACGGCGCACAGGCTTTTATACCGGTAAACGAATTATTGGATGAAGCCGATGAGCAGTATTTAAAGGAGACGTTCTCGCAATTCACTGCTTTTGAGCCGGAACAGGAAAGGCACCCGCTTTATGTGCCGGACGTATCCATAGCTTCTGATATTGATGATGAAGCCATTCATAGCCGAAATCGCAGGCGGAAAGCCCATCCGCGCACCAATTCAAGGTAGCAACACTTTTTAATAAATAAATCTTATGGTCATAATTATCGGAAACCAGAAAGGCGGGGCAGGAAAAAGTACGCTCACGCTATTGCTGGCTAACTACCTGACGCTGGCAAAAAAATGTGTGGTCACCGTCATTGATATGGATTATCAGCAATCTATTGCGCAGAAATACGAGAAGGCAAAACTGCTCGAAAATACGGCGTCGTACGAGGTAATCGCTGCCGGGCTGGAGGACTACCCGGACATGCAGGAGGTATTGAGCGCAACAGCTGACCAGCTGGTCTTGATTGACCTGCCCGGCAAACTGGATGATGACGGCCTGATCCCTGTTTTTCAATCGGCTGACCTGGTGATCTGTCCTTTTGCCTATGATGAGTTCACCTTTGAGTCGACGGTTTTATTTTCTGTGGTTTTGCAAAAGATCAATCCCAAAACGGTGATTATCTATGTGCCGAACAGGATCAAGGCCAACGTGAAGTACGAAACACAAAAGGACGTCGATGAGCAATTGGGTAAGTTCGGCCATATCACCGCACCCATTCCCGACAGAATCGACTTCCAGCGCACCAATACGTTTCAAACCCCTTTAACGGTGCTGCCGGTGATCGCCCCGGTATTCAACAGAATCTATGCGAATTATATTAAAGATCAAACAAAAAAGACTATCCATGAGTGATATTAAGTCGCTGGCTGACCAGCTGCGGAGCAGAATCCATCAGCCGGAAAATGCAAAGACCCAAAACAAACGTGAAAAAACAAAAGGCAGGAAATCGGGAACCGCACACCCGGAAAGCCATGCGCCTCCCGGTATTCCGCTGATCGTGGAAGATATCCGTGCCTATGACAATTCCGATCATAAAAGCATGGTGCACGTCAGGTTCGATGCGCAAACCACCCAAACCATGAATCAATTTAAAATGGCGACGGGTATTGATGTCACCAAACTGGTTTCCTATTCCGTCCGGCAGCTCTTTAAGGATCATCCTGAATTAAAAACCATTATTAAACAATTTCTTCAAAATCTCGACTAATGAACTGGTTACACTTTTTATTATGGGTCCTGGGTATTTACTGTATGTATTACCTGGCTATTATATTATGGGATGCGGCATTGAGCGGAAAGTCCCCGGCCGGCAGGCTTAAATCCAATGAGCTGACATTTTCCGAAACCCACCTGCCGCAAAAACTGGAGCCTGGCCCGGAGGTGGTTCCCGTAAAAACGAAAGGCGTCGCGGGCGTTGGTCAGAAATTAAGCCTGGAACCGGAAATTATTGCTTCAGGAGGCGTTTCACTCAAAAACCTGTTCAGCCTGGCAAGGGAGGAATCTATCGTCTATACCCGTCGCGTAAGCTTTTAACCATGCGGAATTTTAAATCATACCTGCTCTTTGGCTTGTGCCTGTTGGCATTGGGCGCATCTGCGCAGCCGGGCCTAAACGAAATGCAGCAGGCAACACAGGACCTTACGTCTTCCTTTTTTTCAGCCCTTAACTGCGCGCTGGTTTTAGCGGCCATATTCGGCATCATCGGCGCGGTAAGGATTTACCACAATTGGCAGATGGGCAGGCCGGGCATCAATGAAGAAGTGGCGGCCTGGTTTTTTGCCGCCTGCTTCATGGTGCTGATGGGCGTTTTTCTGCAGGCCGTCTTTGGTATCTGATCCGCCTATTTAATACCCCAAAATAACCAACGAGAGGGCGGTTCCCGAAAGGGAAGCCGCTCTTTTCTTTCAGCAACAATTTAATACCCCTATAAAATGAATCAAAAAATCAAAAAAATGTGGGCCCTGACCGCGGTCTTGTCCCTTTGTATCACGGAGATCGCAGAGGCGCAAAGCGGCGTAACCGGCATCAACACCGCCACTACCACCCTGACTACTTATGTAGCACCCGTAACCAATATTGCCCTGGTAATCGGTGGTATTGTCGGGATCATCGGCGCGATCCGCGTGTACTCGAAATGGAACTCCGGTGACCAGGATATCAATAAGGAGCTTATGGGTTGGGGCGGTTCCTGCGTCTTCCTCGTGGTTTCCTCGCTAGTCATTAAAGCTTTTTTCGGGATTGCATAATGGCAAGGCGGTTTGCGGTATACAAGGGGCTCCAAAAGCCCCTTGTGTTTAAAGGCTTCCAGGGAAAATACATTTACTGGGGCGTCGGGTCCCTGCTGGCCGGGCTTGTACTTGGCGCCTTAACCATGTCGCTCGTCAATATGTGGCTTGGCGCCTTGGTTTTAATTGGCAGCATAGTCGGTGGCTTGCTCTACATCGCCGGGAAGCAAAAAAAGGGATTGCACGATAAAGCCACCGCGAAAGGCATCTATATCATTAATCACATTAACCACTATGGGCGCAAAAAATATCTTTAAAATGCCTTATGCAGGTATCGACAAAAGCAACGGCTATGATTTCCTGGTCAGCCTGAACGGCGAATGCTCGGTGATTATTAAGATGTGCAATCCGGTCATCCGTTATTCCGCTTCGCCGGATGCTTACGATGAGTTCCACAGCCTGATGACTAATATTGTAAAAATACTCGGGGATGGCTATATCCTGCAAAAGCAGGACGTTATTTCACGGTCAAAATACCCTGCAAAGAAAGCGCAGGAATATTTGCAGCAAAAGTACAACGATCACTTCATGGGCCGGGATTACCAGGAGGTGACCACTTACCTCACCATTACCATGCAGGTAAAAAAAGGGGCGTTTTATGTTTACGACGGAAAAGCCCTGCGGGATTTTAAACAGGCTATCGGGAAAGTGACGGATATTTTGCAGGCGGCCAAAACGGAACCTGTACTCTTAAAAGAAAACGAGATCAACGGGCTGATCCTGCAGGTGCTGGGCATGAACTTTAGCAAGGAAGCGATTGCATTAAATAATCTTTCCCCCTCCGATACGGAAATCAAAATGGGTGAACGCTGTATCAGGTGCATCAACCTGGTCAACATTGACTGCATCGAACTGCCGCAGGAAGTAGCGACGCATATCGAGCTGAATGAAAAGGAAACGCTGAAAGGTTTCCCGATGGATTTCCTTTCCTTCCTGTTTAAAGTGCCCGGCTTTGACGCCATCCTGTTCAACCAGGTCATTGAAATCCCCAACCAGCTCATGACCCTGAAAAAACTGGAGCTGAAGAAAAAGCGGCATTCGGGCATTCCCGATCCGGCCAATAAGCTCTGCATGGAAGATATTGATTTGCTGCTGACGGATGTTGCCAGGGAAAACCAGCTATTGGTCAACAGCCATTTTAACATCATCCTTTCGGCGCCGGCAGACCATCTGCAAAAGGCCGCGAATTTCGTGGAAAGCGCTTTGTTCGGTTTAGGGATCGTACCCAACAAAAATGCTTACAACCAGTTGGAACTATTCCGGACAGCGCTGCCCGGCAATGCCATAGAGCTGAAAAATTACGATTGGTTTTTGACGACCTGTGATGCCGCGCTTTGCTTTTTCTTTAAAGAATCCCTGCCGAAAGATGAGCGATCGGATTTTTTGATCCGTTTTACCGACCGCCAGGGCATTCCCATTGCTATCGACCCGGCGGATTTGCCGATGCGGACAGGTCGCATAAACAATAGAAATAAATTTGTTTTAGGCCCCAGCGGCAGCGGCAAAAGTTTTTGCATGAATTCCATCATAGAACAGTACATGCTTTACAACATGGATGTGGTTATCGTGGATACAGGCCATTCCTATTCGGGTTTGTGTTCTTATTTCAACGGGAAGTATATCACCTATACCGATCAGACGCCCATTACGATGAACCCCTTCCGGATTACCGAGGAGGAGTACAATATCGAGAAAAAAGATTTTTTATGTACCCTGATCGGTGTGGCCTGGAAAGGCGCCGAAGGAAGTTTTAGCCCGGTGGAACGCGATGTCATTGCAAATGTGATTTCATCTTATTACCTCAAGCTTTTTGCCGAACAGGGCGAACTGAATTTTAATACATTTTATGAGTTTGCCCTGGAAAAGATCCCGGAGATTAAAACCGAAGAAAAGATCGTTTTCGATTTTGACGAGTTCCGTTATGTCTTAAAGAAGTTTTACAAGGGTGGGGAATTTGCACCCATATTAAACAAGGAAACAGACAAATCGCTGTTCACCGAACGTTTCATCGTATTCGAGATCGATAGTATCAAAGAGCATAAAATATTGTTCCCGATTGTCACCCTCATTATAATGGATGTTTTCATCCAGAAAATGCGCTACCGGTCCGGCTATCGCAAGACGCTCGTGGTCGAGGAGGCCTGGAAAGCGATTGCAAGCCCGTTGATGGCGGGATACCTGCTTTATCTCTACAAAACGGTAAGAAAGTTTTGGGGAGAAGCGATTGTGGTGACCCAGGAATTGGGCGACATTATAGGCAATGCAGTCGTGAAAGACAGCATTATCAACAATTCAGATACTATCATCCTTTTGGACCAGACCAAGTTTAAGGATAACTACAAGGATATTGCCGCGCTGCTTTCGATCAATGAAACCGAACGCCGTAAAATATTTACCATTAACCAGTTCCCGCGGGCCGAATGGCAATCTCCCTGTAAAGGCTTTTATATGCGGAGAGGGGCCGTCGGTGAGGTCTATGATATAGAGACGTGCATCCAGCAATATTTAACCTATACCACAGAAAAACCTGAAAAATCGGCGGTTGAAATCTATACCAATGCTTATGGCTCTTACCCACGCGGACTGGACGCTTTTGTCAGCCATTTGCAGCAAAGTAAGCTGTCGATGGGAGAATTTATCCGGCGTGTCAACCAACACGGCCAACCGATCAATTAATAAACACTTAATCCATCTTGCTATGAAAATACTATTGCTCCTGGCTTTAAGCCTCGGATTTTGCCCTTTTTGCTCCGCGCAGGAATTGGTCGTCGACCCGACCACATCGGCCGCCATCGCCGTCAATGCCGCCACTATCAACGGGCAACTCAACACCACCAACAAAAATCTTAGCCTCATCCAGCAGGGTCAGCTGGCCGTCAGCGGCCAACTAGTTGTCGCCAATACCCTGCAAAACGACATTTACAAGGGCCTAAGCCAGGTCGCGTCCATCATCAGCAACCTGGAAACTATCAAGGAGATCGGCGAATGCGGCGAAGACATTGTCAGCGATGTGGAACAGGCATTAACTCTTGCCAAATCAGACCCGGTGCTTTTGTTGTTTGCCCAGCAGGGGGCGCAGCAATTCGAACAGCGGGCAGTCGCGCTTGCCGCTGATGTCGCTGCATTTGTTTTGCAGGGCGGTTCAAAAAACTTGATGGATTCCGGAGAAAGAGGCAAGCTGCTTAACCATATCGCCGCCGAATTTCGCATCCTGCGCGGCATTTCCTATGGCATGCAGCGGGCCATGTACTGGGCCAAAATGAAGGGCCTCTGGCAGTCCCTCAATCCCTGGGCCACCTGGAAGAACGAAGATGTACAGATCGCAAACAACGTATTAGCCAACGCTAAATATTTAAAACAACAATGAAAGTTCTATTAAAAACCCTGCTAATCCTTTTGCCTTTCACCTTTCGTCTTTCACCTGCCTTCTCACAGGAAAGCACTATTGATTTGGCCAATATGTACCAGCTGATCAACGAGTCCCAAACAGAACATAAGGAACAGGTCGACGCCCGCAACCAGCAGGCACTCAACAGCGCCAATGAGCAGGCCAATATGACCCTCCTTGAAAAACTGAAGAATGTTTACCGGACGATTCAGCAGCGCTACAATTTATTGGGGACTGCCATAACCGTCGTTGATGTCGGCTTGCAGGCCGAACCGATGGTTAAACAAATCGTCAGTTACCAGGGACAGATCATCGCCCTCGCCGAAAGGAACCCGGCCGTCATTGCCCTGGGCTACCAAACCGAAATCGAATTCGCGGAAAAAGCCGAAAGCCTTTTGGGTTATGTAGCGGGCCTGGTGTTAAGCATCGGCGATGTCAACCAGATGAAAGCTTCCGACCGGAAAATGCTTTTTGATTATATCATTTATCAATTGAGCCGGATACAGGAACTTTCGGAAAACATGCTGAACCTATTGCAATACAACAACCTGGCATCGGTGCTCAAAGCCTTAAACCCCTTCCAAAATTTTATTAGCCAGGACAAGAACATAGCCAACGATATAATTCAAAACGCCAAATACCTGAAATAACATGAAAAAACCTTTCGCCCTTCACCTTTTGCCTTTAGCCCTGACACTGGCTTTCAGCTTTTTGCTTTCCGCTTTCGCCTCCGCGCAGGAAGTCGTCTTTGACCCGCAGCATTTCCTGGCGGTTATGGAAAACGGCGCGGCACGCAACACCGCGGAGGTGACCCATAACAAGTATTTATCGAAGATTGATGATAACCTGAACGACATCGGCATCAATGTCGCAACGGTCGTACTCGCACAAACGATTGTTTATAATGCCCTGTCCGATGTTAATTCGGCATTGAAAGACGGCATGGCCGTTAAAAACATGAGCGTGATGATTGACGACATGATCAGCTATCTCAGCCAGTGTCTCGCATTGGCAAAAACGCAGCCTTACCTGATATTATTTGCCTCCAATATCGAAAGCGAGATGGTCACAAAGTCTATCGGCCTTCTCAGCCAGGTCTCCGGTTTCATCCTCAAAGAGGGCGGCAATGTGCTGGCCGACTACAACGCACGGGACCAGTTGCTGGCCAAAGTCACACAGCAGCTTGCTATCCTCGACGGCCTGGCTTATGGGGCATGGCGTGCTATGTATTGGGCCAAAGAGCGCGGGATCATCGCGTCGATCAACCCTTTTACCGCATGGATCAATAAGGATATCACCTTCGCCGACCAGATCATTTTTAACGCTAAATATTTAAAATCAAACCTATAATCCCATGAAACCTCCATGTGCATCCTTATTAAATAATACACAAGCACATTGAAGCTTCATCACCTTTAAAAACGGCAGCGCCTTCTTGAGTGCCTTTAAAAACAAATAACAACACGAAAAAACAAATTAAACTGATGAAAAAATTATTATTGCTTTTAGCTTTCTGCTTTGTCCTTTCAGCTTCCTACGCGCAGGAAGAAATTCAGGACCAGGCCGTCGACAACCAGGAACAGCGTATGGTGTTCCTCCAGTGGAACCAGGACGACTTTTATCCCCACGCCGGTTTCCTCGACCTTAACCCTTATTACTGGCTGGTCTGGGGGTTATTTTATCCGAATTACCATGACACTGATTTGCGCCCGTTAAGTGCCACAGGCCCGCAGACCCAGCGCCTGGCGCTGGTTGCCACGCAGAATAATACCGACAATCATTATAAACTGCATTCCGATACGGTCAGGAATACCGCGCTGTCGCAGATCGCCGCTACCTCCGGTTTGCTTTCCGACGCTGATCCGCTATGGCTCCTATATTACAGCCAGCAATTTCAGCCTTTATTGAATTATTCGGCGGTCACGCTGCTCGGCCCGCTTTCTTCCCAGGTTAGCGCCAAACTCGTATCCGATGGTACTTATGCATGGTACACCAGCCAGTTGAACATGCTCAGGGAACGCTTGCAGGGCGCAAGGACAACCGATATGGACAGGGGTTCAAGGATATTGGCGTATTACCGGCTTTTGAAAGAATATCAAATGCTTTCGGGTGTTTGGGCGATTCGAATAGCCACGGCGCAAAAAGATATGACCATGACCATCCAGCAGCAGCAGGTCAAGACCGGGCAGGTTACCGTAACTGGCTGGACGCCCCAAACGGATGTGCAGATTGCTAATAAAGTTTTACAGCACGCTAACTTATAGATCATGAGACTAAAAATTACAATTTTATGCTTATTGTTCCTGCTTTGCGGAACGGCAAGCTTCGCCCAAACCGTCGATACAAGCAATTACCAGCAGTCCCTGGAGTTTTTGCAGGGCGACGGTGTTTATGAAACCGGGGTTATGGTATTCCTGGCGGGCCTCAAACAAGCGATATGGTCAAACTTCAGCCTGTTCATCACCGATGCGCAGGCACTGGCCGCCATCTTTATGATCATTTTCTTTTCCATCAAATCTTATGAAATGATGGTTGGTGACAAGCGATTGGAGATCATGCCGCTCCTCCGTCCATTCGGGTTAGTCATGATCATCATCTGGTGGGGCGCCTTTACGCAGGTGGTCGCCTACCCGACGGATTTGGTCGAAAGCCAAACCAGCCAGATGTTTGACAGCGAACAAAGCACTGTAAACACGCTGCGCTTTCAGCGCGCCGGCCTCATGATTGCGATGGCAGACTCATTGATCAGCTACCAGGCACAAACACAGGTGGCCGAAAAAGAATCGGATACATGGTACGGTCAAGCGTGGGACGCGGTGACCAGCACCATCAAACAAGGGATTTCATCCGTCATTTCCCCATTGCTCGAATTGAAAAACCGGCTGGAAGTGGGTATGCAGTTGCTGCTTACGCAAATGCTCGAACTGTTAGGTATCTGGATACTAAGGATTGCGACTTATATCATCTTTATGATACAGATCATTTATTCCTCTATACTAGTCATCCTGGGGCCGTTTTCCGTCGCGGTGAGTATCCTGCCGGCTTTCAGGGATAGCTTCAGCACCTGGATTGCGCGTTTTATATCGGTAAACCTGTATTCGGGTATTGCTTACCTCGTTATGTACCTGTGTGCATTGATGCAGGAGTACGCTTTGCAATCGGAGATCAGCAAATACCAGGTATTGGTCGGGCAGAACGGCACGACTGCCAACCTCGCTAAGTTGGCGTGGTTTGCAGGCAATGGCATCTTGTCTTTCGGCACGGTCATCGTGGTCTTTCTGATCGGCGCGATCTGCATGTTCACCGTGCCCAGCATGTCCACCTGGATCGTTTCCACATCCGGTATCAGCTCAGCTGCCTCCACCTTCGGCCGCAGCGCGTCCAATGTCGTTATCATGGCCGGCCGAGCCAGCGGCACCTTTGTTTAACCCCATACCGGCAGGTTTACCGCTTTAATTTATGATTATCAAAAATATCGAAGCCAAAATCAGGCTGGCGACTTTTATTGCCGCAGGCAGCTTTTTAAGCGCGATCATCATTGCCCTGATAGCCTGTTCCTATGCCTACCGGGAGGTTGCGGCCGCCAGGAAAAGCATTTATATACTGGCTAACAATATCCCGGTCATGGCCAGCCAGGCGGACATGCAATTGAACCGCCCAGCCGAATACCGGGCGGATGTCGACCTGTTTCATTCGCTCTTTTTTTCCTTGACGCCTGATGATAAATACATCGAATACCAGCTAAAAAAAGCCATGTACATGGTAGACCAGTCAGGGGTGGAACAGTATAATAATTTGAAGGAAAATGGTTTTTTCAACTCCATTTTGTCATCCAGCTCGGTCCTGACCCTGCAAACCGATTCCATTGCTTTGGATATGCCGCATAGGTATTTCCGGTATTACGGGAAGCTGAAAATTGACCGCAGAAGTTCAACGGTTATCCGTTCGCTCATCACCGAGGGCAACCTGAAAGATATCCCCCGCAGCGATAATAATCCGCACGGCGTGCTCATCACCAATTGGAAAACACTTGAAAACAAAGATTTGCAAAATGTTCAAAAATCTACGTTCTAACCGCGATCCCAGGGATACGCTGTATAGGGAAATAAAAAAAGAATTCGGCGCACATTTTACAACGGCTGGTGGCCGGTTCAGGAACTTTTCAAGCCGCTACCCCAAATTCCTTTTTGGCGCGATGGTCACGGCCATGCTGGTGTCACTGGGCTTATCCTTCACCGTGTTCAGGCCGAAGCCGCCCGCTGCCAAATCTTCGTCTGCCGTAACAAAGAACACGGGCCGTAAGGGGCTGGCCGGAATAAAGAAAATGCCGGAAAGTTCCCTGTACCCCGTCACCAATGGCTTTGACCGGATACTGGCGCTTGGCGCGGCGATAAAGGAAACCGTCGCTCTGAAAAAGCTGGCAGACAGCTTGATCGCCAAAAAGACGCTGACCGGGCAGGATAGCGTCACCCTCGGGAAAACGCTTGACCGCCTGCAGCAGATCAATAACGAACTGAAGACAAGCCGTTGATCTTAAATCAAATTATCCACTACCAAAAAAACAGAACGATGACCATAAACTTTAAACAGCCGAAATACATCTTACCACTAATCGCCTTGCCGTTTTTGTGTTTATTCTTCTACGTCTACAGCAGCGGCGTTTCGCCAAAGAAAAAGGAAACTCAGCGCGTGGCCGGGATCAATGTATCCGTTGGGGACGTTTCCCCGGATATTAAAAAAAGAAAGCTGGAAGATAAACTGGATGCCTACCGCAATACCTATAAGGAATCGGACGGCAAAACGGCAGTTATTCCCATCCCGACAGAAGCCACTGCCAACCCGGCATTAGGCAATTCCGGCCTCAGTGGACAGGAAAAAATGCTGGATTCCATCAACCAGCTAATGAAAATGAAATATGGCGCGTCGCCAGGCCGGGGGACCGGCAGCGCCTACAGGCGGCCCGGCTTGTCGGAACAGGACAAAGAATTAGCCGCCGCACTAAATAATTTGTCGAACAGGCAGAAAGATAAAGCGGCTGATCAGAGTTCTACCGTGCAGCAAAAGGCAAAAGACCCGATGGAGGTGTTCAGGCAGCAGATAGCTTACATGGACAGCATCCGAAAAGCGGGCGACCCCGCTTACCTTGCTGAAAAGCAAAAGCAACAGGCAAAGATTAAAGCCGATGCCGAAGAACTCAAATCCAAAGAGAAATTATTGGAGGTGGTTAAAGCAGACGATACCCTTTTCGATTTCAATACGGTCATGCCGAAAAAAAACGGGGCTTTTATCATGGCCGTCATCGACGAAAATGTCACGGGCTATGCAGGATCAAGGATAAGGCTGCGCCTGCTGGAAGACATCAAGGCGGGAAATACCCTGGTTCAAAAAGGCACTTATCTCTATGCGCTGATCAATGGTTTTTCAGGCCAGCGCGTAACGCTTTCCGTCAAATCCATTCTTTATAACAATAAGCTGCTGCCGGTAAAGCTGGATGTGTATGACCAGGACGGCTTGCAGGGCCTGTATGTTCCGGAATCGCAGTTCCGGGATTTTACGAAAGATCTGGGATCAAGCAGCATCCAGGGCGTCAGTATTGAGGACAATGGCACCGGTTCCGTCGCCAGCCAGATGCTGATGAGCACGGCCGGCAAAATGTTCGAGTCCACCTCGTCCGCCATTGCCGGCGCCATCCGCAAGGACAAAGCAAAGATCAAATACAACTCCTACAT
>Ga0206864_1014_pt1 | contig 69078 bp, 70 predicted proteins | sample Alteio_BWOrgCont_42_FD_152632 | JGI IMG/M metagenome (GOLD analysis project Ga0206864, IMG submission 152632) | Enriched cells from forest soil in Barre Woods Harvard Forest LTER site, Petersham, Massachusetts, United States -... | ecosystem: Environmental > Terrestrial > Soil > Temperate forest >...
CAAATGTGGTAAATCAATAACTGTAATTGCAGGAAATTATTATGCCAGTTAAACCATTTTTACCAAATATTTATCAAATCAAAAATAAAAGAAGGCGATTATATGACTTTTTTTCATCTTTACCAATAATTTTCACCCATTTATTAAAATGAAGGGGAATTTATAACCGGCATATAATCAATTCATTATAACACAAAAATAATTGTTGACAATTATTAGCTTATCTTGGCACATGTCTTGAACCATAACATTTGCACAGGGGCGGATACTATTTAACCTGTGCTTATTACCCCTGTAATTTTACAGGCTGACAATATGACGTTTTTTATCATAAATAAAAGGTTTTGATGAGTTTTGATCCATTTGATTTTAGAAGTGCTTTACCAGTAATAAACGAAGATTCTGAATTTTTTCCGTTAATGTCGTCCGAAGACGAGGAGGAAATGAATAATGAGGCTTTACCCGAGTTTTTGTCCATTTTACCATTGCGTAATACGGTATTATTTCCGGGGGTAGTTATTCCTATTACTGTTGGCAGGGACAAATCAATCAAACTGATCCGGGATGCCAATAAAGGTAACCGTATGATTGGGGTGGTTTCTCAACAGGATGTGGGCATTGAAGACCCGTCATTTACCCAATTGAATAAAGTAGGAACTATTGCGCTTATTATTAAGATGCTGCAAATGCCCGACGGCAATACGACAGTTATACTGCAAGGGAAAAAACGCTTTATTTTGAAAGACGAAGTTCAAAGCGTACCCTATATTAAAGCCACAATTGAACCTTTTAAGGAAGTAAGGCATAAGGACGATAAAGAATTTAAGGCCATGGTCTCCTCTATTAAGGATATGGCCATGAGCATCATCCAGCTTTCACCCAATATCCCGAGCGAGGCCGGTATTGCTATCCGTAATATTGAAAGTACTTCATTTTTGATCAACTTTATTTCGTCAAATATGAATGCGGATATGGCAGCTAAACAGCATTTGCTGGAAGAGCCTAACCTGCGTAACAGGGCAAACCTGGTATTGGAACACCTGACGTTAGACCTTCAAATGCTGGAGTTAAAAAACCAGATACAAAGCAAGGTAAGGGTTGATCTTGACAAACAGCAGCGGGATTACTTTTTAAACCAGCAATTAAAAACCATACAGGAAGAACTTGGCGGCAATTCACCTGACCTGGAAATAGAGAGCTTAAAATTGCGTGCTTCAAAAAAGAAATGGGCAAAAGAAGTTAAAGATCATTTTACCAAAGAGCTGGAAAAACTTGCGCGTACTAATCCGGCTGCCGCCGATTATTCGGTGCAGATCAATTATCTTGAATTATTGCTTGACCTGCCATGGAGCGAGTTTACCAAAGATAACTTTGACCTTAAACGCGCGCAAAAAATTTTAGACAAAGATCATTTTGGTTTAGATAAGGTAAAACAGCGTATTATTGAATACCTGGCCGTGCTTAAGTTAAAGCATAATATGAAAGCACCTATTCTTTGTCTTGTTGGCCCCCCGGGTGTTGGTAAAACATCATTAGGAAAGTCAATTGCCAAAGCGTTGGGACGTAAATATGTACGTATGGCTTTGGGCGGCATACGTGATGAAGCCGAAATAAGGGGGCACCGCAAAACCTATATCGGCGCAATGCCGGGCCGTATCATACAGTCTATAAAGAAGGCCGGGGCGGCGAACCCTGTTTTTATTTTGGATGAAATAGATAAAGTAGGCAATGATTACAGGGGCGATCCTTCGTCAGCTTTATTAGAGGTGCTTGATCCCGAACAAAACAGCACTTTTTATGACCATTATGTAGAGGTGGATTTTGATCTCTCAAACGTAATGTTCATTGCAACGGCAAACTCCCTGAGCAGTATCCAGCCCGCTTTGCTTGATCGTATGGAAATTATTGAAGTAAGCGGTTATACCATTGAGGAAAAAATTGAAATTGCCAAACAGCATTTGGTGCCTAAACAACGCGAGGCGCACGGTTTAAAATCAAAAGATGTAGTAGTAAGGCCTGATGTGCTCGAAAAACTGGTGGTTGATTATACCCGCGAGTCCGGTGTGCGCGCGTTGGAAAAAAAGATTGGTTCATTAGTTCGCGGTGTGGCAAAGAATATCGCCATGAACGAACCTTATAACCCTATTGTAAGCAAAAATGAAGTAGAAAAAATACTGGGCTCACCTATTTTTGATAAAGATCAATATGAAGGCAACGAGGTAGCCGGTGTTGTAACCGGGCTTGCCTGGACATCAGTAGGGGGTGATATTTTGTTTATTGAAACCAGTTTAAGCCCCGGTAAGGGACGATTGACCTTAACAGGTAGCCTGGGCGACGTAATGAAAGAATCTGTAACTATAGCTTTAGCTTATTTACGGGCTCATGCTTCCAGTTTTAATATTGATCCCCGGTTATTTGACCAATGGGATATACATGTACACGTTCCGGCAGGCGCTACCCCCAAAGACGGCCCATCAGCAGGTATTACCATGTTAACATCATTAACTTCGGCCTTTACGCAACGCAAAATTAAACCGCACTTGGCCATGACAGGAGAAATTACTTTAAGAGGCCGTGTTTTGCCTGTTGGCGGTATTAAAGAAAAAATACTTGCCGCCAAACGGGCCAATATAAAAGAGATCATTCTGTGTGTATCAAACAAAAAAGATATCCTGGAAATTAAAGAGGACTACATAAAAGACCTCAAGTTTCATTATGTTACCGATATGCACGAAGTAATTGAGCTTGCCCTTTTAAATGAAAAGGTTAAGAATGCCCTTGATCTTACCGTGAAAGAGGTGAATGTAGCTGCCGATAAACAGTTTGAGCCAAATTTGTGAGTAGTGAGTAGTGAATGGTGAGTTGTTGCAACTCACCGGAACCATTTTTCTTGTTTCTTGCGTCTTAAAACTTGTTTCCCATTAGTTAATAATAGGTCGTTTTTTTCAAATCTCTAATCCCCAGCCTCTAATCTCTTCGTAAACTGTAACCTTTTAACGCCTGTAAGCGTATTACGCACTATCCTAATTATAAATTAATTATGGTATTAGTTAATATACTTATAACCTCAAAATTTAAAAAATGAATAAGGCGTTTCTACTTAAAGCTGTTTTATTATTATTACTTATTAGCTCTCATTTTTGCCTGAAAGCACAAAACCTTGAGGCCGATACAGTAAAAAGGGATTCAACAATAAAATCATTTGACAGGCCCCGTTCTGTATTCCTTGAAGTAGGGGGGCCGGGCCTTGCACTTAGTTTAAATTACGATACCCGTTTTGGTAATTCAAGGGACAAATGGGGCTACAGGATTGGGGCAGGCTATTATAATACAGGGGCTAACTCTGTATTTACCATTCCATTCCAGGTAAATTATCTTTATGGTTCCGGGAATAGTTTTTTTGAAGCAGGGGCCGGCACCACCTTTTTAAATTCACATGGGAGCACTAATGGCTCCTATTTTCAATTTGATAATATAACCGGGTTTATAGGCACCGTTACCTTAGGTTACCGATATCAGCAGGATAATGGCGGTATAAATTTCAGGATAGCTTTTGTTCCGATTTTATGTGACGAGGGCATCATTGCAGCCGGCGGATTAAGCATAGGCTATACTTTTTAATTAGCAAACAGGTAAAATATAATTTAAAAAGCCTTCCGATTATCGGGGGGCTTTTATTATTTTCGGCATTTAATCCATATCCCAATGAGATTCAAACTGTTTACTTTACTTATCTTTCTTTTTTCTGCTGTTAATTTATTAGCACAAACACATAGTACTGAAATTGGTGGACAAACCGATGACGACTCGTATCTTTTCCAGGGATTTGACAGGTATTATACCGACGGCACTTATTTCTATTACCGGCACGCATTAACAGTTAAAAATGACAACAGCACCTCGCTGCGCAATAAAGTGTTAGATTTTGAAATAGGACAGGAATTATTTACCCCCCAGTCTGGAAGTATAGTAAATAACAATGGCGTAGATCAGCCAAGTCTTATTGACCGCCCTTTTGCTGCCTACCTGTATGTGGGTTCAACTTTGAATTTTTTGTATAAAGACGAAAGTAACTTAAAATTAAGTGCTCAAATCGGAGTCGTGGGGCCTGATGCACTTGGCAAACAAGCTGTGGATTTTATTCATGATAACTTTGGCTTTTACCATCCAAGTGGCTGGGAATACCAGGTGGACAACAATTTTGAACTTAACCTGGCTGCCCAATATAACAGGCTGCTTATACGTCCGGCATCCTGGGTTGACCTTTCTGCGCAAAGTTATGTTGACCTGGGTAACGGTTTTACAGGCGCAGGTGCAGGCGCATTATTCAGGATTGGCAATTTTAACCAGCTATTTAATTCAGTAAGTACACAAAGTACAACTATAAAAAGCAATGATGTTAAACCGTTCCATAAGCACGAATTCTTTTTTTATTACAAACCGTTAATCAACTATGTGGCTTATGACGCCACAATACAAGGCAGCCTGTTCGGCCGTAACCCTAATAGCGACGAAATTACTTTAGATAAAGTGCCATTTGTTTTTAGCCAGGAGTTTGGTGTTGCTATAACCACGAACCGCTTTGTTATTATTGTTTCAACCGTTCAGGATACGAAAAATGTAAGACAAATGGTTGACCCGGATTCATGGGCATCTATATCGCTGTTTTACAGGTTTAAGTAGAGAAGGGTTCATAGTTAATGGTTCATAGTAGCTGCTTGGACTATAGAAAAAATAGCTATGAACCATGAGCAATTTTTCATTCCTCAAAATCCTTCTTCCGCCCTTCCTTCTTAAGGGAATTAATCCGTTTATTTTCGAGCCTGGCGGCTTTAGCTGCTTTACTTACTTTCGATGCCTTGCGAACCTTAGGTACATGCAGGGCCTTGGTTAATAATGTGATAAGCCTTTCAATGGCTTTTTCTTTATTTAAATACTGGCTGCGCTCTTCATCGCAAATTACCTGTACAAGGCCATCTTTATTGAAACGGGATTGTAGCTTATCGTTTAATAACTCCTTTTCTTCATCGCTGAAAAGTGCGGAGTTGCTTACAGAAAAAAGCAGTTCCACTTTACTGGATACTTTGTTTACGTTTTGGCCGCCTTTGCCCCCGCTGCGTGATGTTTTATAAGTAATTTCCTTTTGCAGGTCGGCTTTTGAAAAATTCATGGTGCGAATTTAAGAAAGTTTGCAGTTAGCAGTAGCAGTTTGCAGTTTAATATACCGTAAACTGCTACTGCCACTTTTAACTGCTACTTAAATATGCAAACTGCCCACTTCAAACTGCAAACAAATATTCGTACTTTAGCCACCAATGATTGATCACATTATTGTTGCCATTGATGGCTATTCTTCGTGCGGAAAGAGCACATTAGCTAAGGCATTGGCCAAAAAACTCCATTTTATTTACGTGGATAGCGGCGCGATGTACCGCGCAGTAGCTTTATATTTTTTGAGAAACAATATTGATCTGAATGATCACGATCAAATAATTAATGCGTTGAAAAATATTCATTTAAACTTTCATTCGCGCGATTATCAAACCCATATCACTTTAAATGATGAGGAAGTTTCAGAAGAGATCAGGCAGATGCCGGTGTCTGAAAGCGTGAGTTCAGTAGCGGCCATTCATGAGGTGCGTAAAGAAATGGTAAAACAGCAGCAAAGGATGGGCCGCTCAAAAAACATTGTAATGGACGGGCGTGATATTGGTACAGCGGTATTCCCGGACGCCCCTGTTAAATTTTTCATGACCGCCGACCCCAAAATAAGGGCCGAAAGACGCTATAAGGAACTCCTGCCCAAAAACCCGGCAATTACTTTAGAAGAAGTCTTTGAAAATATTGCCCACCGTGATTACCAGGACACCACCCGTGCAGAAAGTCCGCTAAGACGTGCTGAAGACGCTATTATATTGGACAATACTGATTTGACGCCTGATGAACAATTACTGTTCGCTTTAAGTAAGGTTGAGCCGTTTCTTGTCTGAACCTTTGATTAAGCGGATTAATCTGATTTTCTATGATAGCGAAAAAATCAGCTTAATCAGAAAAATCAGGTTAATCAAAGGTTCAGACAATAATCGGTGAAATCAATCAACAATAAACTTCACTGCACTCACCCCAAACTTATTTAAAAAATCCACACCCTCATCACTTGCCAGCCCTTTATAGGCAGCATATGACCTGTCAAAAAACACCTTTTTTACACCAGCCGAAAAAATAAGCCGGGCGCAGGGCAAACAGGGGGATAGGGTAGTGTACAAAGTAGCGCCTTCCAGGTTAGCGCCATTTTTTACAGCGTAAAGTATGGCATTTTCTTCAGCATGCAGGGCAAGCGAACAGCTCCCTTTTGAATCGCGGGGACAACCTGTTCCGGGCCATTCTTCATCACAGTTATGCGTGCCAGCCGGTGGGCCATTATAACCTATGGAAATAATACGCGTATCCTTTGTTAAAACAGCGCCAACCTGCGCCTTTACGCAATGTGAACGTTTGGCCAGGTCGGTGGCCAGGTTCATGAAAATATGGTCGAAGCTTAATTTGCTCATTTTTATAGTCATTGAATCATTAGGTCATTGAGTCATTAGGTTTAACATATTAAACAACGACCCAATGACTCAATGACCAATGACTGAAATATTAGTGGCCGCCGGAGGCTTCCATGTTATCAACATCTATACCTTGTTTCTTCAATACAGAACCAGCTTTCCAGGCAAAAAATGCAAGATATGCAAAGCCGAATACCGGTACTATATAAGAAAGATGTATGCCGCTTATATTAGCAAAAGAATGTTGCATAGTGTCTGCAAATATGCCTTGTACAGGCGGGATAATTGAGCCGCCTAATATCATCATAATTAAAAATGCAGAACCCTGGCTGGTATATTTTCCAAGGCCGGCTACAGCTAAAGCGAAGATTGACGGCCACATAATTGAACAGCATAAACCACCGCTAATAAAAGCAAACAAGCCAATCCTGCCGGTAGTTAATAAGCCAACCACCATGGCTGTAACGCCTAATAAACCAAAAATGGTTAAAGTACGGACCGGTTTTTGCTGACCAATATAAAAACCTATCACCAGGATTGCTATACATAATGCATAGATATACAAATTGCCTACATTAACGCCACTCAGATAATTAACAAGCAATACTACCCCGAACGCGAAGAAAGGGACAATTATCGTGAGGATATTTTTTGTTAATTTGGACAGATCAAAAACAGCTATCGCGCCTGTCCACCTGCCAATCATTAAACTACCCCAGTATAATGAAATATAAGGAGCTATCTGTGATGCAGTAAATCCGCCAAATTCAGGCGTTTTAAGCAACGAACCCATATTGCTTTGAATGGTAACTTCAACACCAACATAAGTGAATATAGCAATCATGCCATAAATTAATTGAGGGTACCGCATCGCCCCCCAGCCGTCACTGCTCTTACCCGCAAGTGTTAATGATACAATGAGTGTTATCAGAATTATAGCTAAAGATGCATAAACATACCAGGCTTTAGGCAGGCCGGTATAGATGCTTAACGGGCCTGCAGCTAAGACCAAACAAAAAGCAATAAATATGATAATGAGCGGAATGTTCGTTTTGTGACTGGCCTCAATCTTTTCATCACTGGTTACTTTAGGCAGGTTGGATACCCAAAAGAAAATGGCAACCGCGATAAAAAGGCCTGCCAGTATAAAATATAAGTTATTTATGGAGGTAATTTTAACATCAATAGCCGGGATTAATTTGCTGGCGCTGCCAAACAATACAATACTTACAATAACCGGCCCTAATAAAGTACCGAAATTGTTTACCCCACCTGCCAGATTTAAGCGGTTTGAGCCTGTTTCTGGTGTTCCAAGAGCAATAACAAAAGGGTTGGCGGCGGTTTGCTGTAATGAAAATCCTAAGGCGATGACAAAAAAGGCCCCTAAAATAAATCCGAATGAACCTGAATCAACTGCAGGAACCATTAAAAGCGCTCCAACAGCCGATAAAATTAAGCCGTAAATAATGCCGTTTTTATAACCCAGCTTATTCAGGATATCAACTTTTGTTATCTGCGAAGCAAAATATAACCCCAGTGAACCAATGAAATAGCCGCCATAAAAAGTAAAATCAATTAATTGCGATTCAAACTGGGTTAAACTAAAGTGGGCTTTACAAAAGGGTATAAAAATACCATTTGAAGCAGCTAAAAAGCCCCAGAAGAAAAATACGGTAATGATTGTATACAACGCGGTGCCGTAACTTTTTGAATTTTTTTGTTCCATTGTTTAATCAGGTTTATAGAAGAGGTGTGTTTAAAACACTAAACATAACTAAATTTTACAATTCTGCTATAATTTTTAATTAATTAATCACAATTTTAAGTTTGGTTGTTTAACATATAAAATTGCATATTCGTGCCTCGTTTAGGGATTTAAATAAAACTTAAGCCTAAATTAATGATAGAAGCTGTTATTTCGGGTATTGGGTTTGGATTAGTGCTCACGTTTTTGACCGGCCCGGTTTTTTTTGCATTAATAAAAACCAGCATCGAAAAGGGCTTTCATGCTGGCGCTGCATTGGCATTAGGCGTGGTTAGCAGCGATATGGTGTTTGTGGGCGCCATACTGTTTGGCTCACAATACTTTGATATTTCGGCGCATGATAAAATTCATGCAGGGATTGTTGGCAGCGCCATTTTGTTTATAATAGGGGTTTACTATATATTTAAAAAGGCAGAAACAAATTATACCACTAAAACATTGCCGGTACCCACCAGGCTGCACAGGCTGGGGTATTTTTTAAAGGGCTTTTTCATGTGCATTTTTAATCCCACTATCCTGTTTCACTGGACGATAGTTATCGGGGCAGCAAGTACTGTTTATCACCAGGGTGTGCCAAACAGGGCATTAAAAATTGGCATTATGTTTTTGACCATCCTTGTTGTTCAGTTCGGGTTGGATACCACCAAGGCTTTTTATGCCGATAAATTGCGCGCCAGGATATCGGTTAAATTTGTGCATCGTCTTAACCAGGTTGCCGGCATTGCGCTCATTATAGCCTCACTTGTAATTTTGGATAAACTGGTTACCCATTTTATCTTTTCACCGCCAGGGGGATGAGATTGTCTGAACCGCTGATTAAGTTGATTCTTTTGATTAAACTGATTTTAAAAATCAAAGAAATCCGATAAATCAGTTTAATCAGCGGTTCAGACCACGAACCCTTTCTCAAATAAAAATTTCTTTTAATTCCCTCCCGTAGTTAAAATCCTCAAAGCCCAGGTATTTAATATTTGCGTTGATAATAGCAGCTTTCAGCTCCTCATAATTTTTATGATAGAACTGTGATAGCTTGATCACCTTTTTACCACCGGATATTATATATAAATATTCATAAACTACCATAGAGGCAGGTAAGATGGATGTTCTATAACCTTCTACCTCAGTAAAATAATAAGTTTTTGAAGGGCCTAAGCCAAAATAGCCTTTAACTATAAAATTATCATATCCAATATCCAGCGAAACAACTTTTGTACGCAACTCGCCAAATACTAACCAAATCCAGGCAAAAATAAAAAACACGTTTACAACGATGATAAAGCCGATCGGAATATTAAAGAAAAAGAAAAGTGATAAAAGGCCAATTCCCATAAGCGTAAATAAGATTATGAGAAATACCAATATGTACGCGCCTGACATAAATTTTGATTTCATCAGCCCGGTAATTAAAATCGGTACGATAAATGTATGAAAAAGTTCATAGTTGATGGTTCATAGTTCATAGTAAAATTGCAGCTGCCATGAACCTTGAGAAAGTTCATAGTTGATGGTTCATAGTTCATGGAAAAATTACAGCAGTCATGAATCCTGAGAAAGTTCATAGTTCATGGTAAAATCGCGGCTACCATGAACCCTTTACAATTGCAGCTGCCATGAACCATGAACTATCAACCATGAACTACTACATGTATCCTCTCTGGTTCTTCCCTTCCATCCAGTTCACAAAGGCGCGGTTTACTACCTTATTGCCGCCGGGGGTAGGGTAATTGCCGCTGAAATACCAATCGCCGGAATGGTCGGGGCAGGCTTTGTGCAGGTTATCAAGGGTTTGATAGATCACTTCTACCTTGCAGTTTATTTCTTTTGGGGTGATTATCTTTGCTATCCGGTCGGATATTTCCTGGTCGGTGAAGGGTTCGTAAATTGCCTTCACATAATTGGTAACATCTTCTTTTGGCAGTGCAGCGCTGTCTTTACATAACTGGTACACTTTGAGGATAGTATCTTCTTTACCGGCATCTTTCAACAGGCTGATAGCTGCCTCAAAAGCCACAAACTCTCCCATGCGCGACATATCAATACCATAGCAGTCGGGAAAACGGATCTGTGGCGCCGATGAAACCACCACTATTTTTTTAGGGCCAAGCCTGTCTAATATTTTAAGGATGCTCTGTTTAAGCGTAGTTCCGCGAACAATGGAATCATCAAGAACAACCAGGGTATCGGCACCCTTTTTTATCAGGCCGTAAGTGGTATCATAAACATGCGCTACCATTTCGCTGCGGTCTGCGTCCTGCGTAATAAAGGTGCGGAGCTTAACATCTTTTATAGCAATTTTTTCAACGCGGGGCGCCATGCTAAGCACTTCGGTCAGTTCCTCTTCGCTTATCTTATCCTCACGGTTCAGCAGCCGATCGCGCTGGTATTTTTTAATATACTTATGTATGCCTTCAACCATCCCATAAAAAGCAACTTCGGCAGTATTGGGAATATAGGAGAAAACGGTATTTATTACATCATTATCGACACTTTTTAGTATCTGTGGACAAAGCAACCTACCTAATTGTTTACGTTCACGGTAAATGGAAGCATCACTGCCGCGCGAAAAATAGATACGCTCAAATGAACATGCTTTCTTTTCCTGCGGCTCGCTAAACATATCTTCGCTTATCTTGCCATTCTTTTTAACAATCAGCGCATGGCCGGGCTTTATTTCCCTGATGTCTTCTATCGGTACATTAAATGCGGTTTGTATTGCAGGGCGTTCTGACGCTGCTACTACTATCTCATCATTATAATAATAATAGGCGGGTCTTATACCAACCGGGTCGCGCATTACAAAGGCATCTCCATGGCCTAAAATCCCGGCAATGGTATAGCCGCCATCCCAGTTCTTGGCTGATTTTCGAAGGATTTTGGCAACATCCATGTCATTTGCTATCAGTTTGCTGATCTCGATATTATCGTCCAAGCCCTCCCTTTTATATTGATCAAACAGGCCCTGATTTTCTGTATCAATAAAGTGGCCCATTTTTTCAAGCACGGTCACTGTATCCGCTTTTTCCTTAGGGTGCTGGCCCAGGTCGTAAAGCTGCTGCAGCAGTTCATCAACATTAGTCATGTTGAAGTTACCGGCTATAACCAGGTTACGGGTCATCCAGTTGTTTTGCCTTAAAAAAGGGTGACAGTTTTCAATGCTGTTTTTACCATGTGTGCCATAACGCAAATGCCCTAACAAAACTTCGCCCGCAAAACTGACATTTTGTTTCAGCCATTCGGCGTCATTCATTTTTTCGGGCGTATTCTTTTGTATATCGGCAAACTTTTTCTGGATATATTCAAATATATCCGCCACCGCATTTGAGGCCATCGAACGGTGCCGGCTTATATACCGCTTGCCCGGCTCAATATCCAGTTTAATGGTAGCAACGCCTGCGCCATCCTGGCCCCGGTTATGCTGTTTTTCCATTAAAAGGTAAAGTTTGTTGATGCCGTACAGCGCTGTTCCGTACTTTTGCTGGTAATAAGAAAGTGGCTTTAAAAGGCGGATAAATGCCACACCGCATTCATGTTTAATCTGATCACTCATGAGTGGTAATGAGCCCGCAAAGGTATAATTTTAATGTTGAAACTTTAAATTTACATTGTCATTAAAATGCATTAATGTGAGTGGTGAGATGGCAGTGGACAGTTTACAGTTAGCAGTTTGAAGTTATTTAACTGCCAACTGCTAACCGCCTACTGCAAACTTCTTATTACAGTAACGATTAAGTTAGATACGCGGCTTAAGTTGCAATAATTATATTAAATACTTAATTTCCCCGATCAACAATCACCAATTTAATCGCTTAAATCAATGAAAAGAATATCATTATCAATCTGTTTACTATTAACATTAAACATTTGTACGGTTTTTGCCCAAAGTGGCAGCCCGCTTTTTACCAATGCCATTGGGGTACAAGCGTATACTTACCGTAACAGTTTTCCATTGGGGATAGTACCTGTGCTGGATAGCATCAAAGCACTGGGCATAACCGAAATGGAAGGCCCTAACCCTAAAAATATAACCCCCGAAGAATTTAAAAAATTATTAAATGAGCGGGGTATCAGCATGCCTTCCATCGGTGTTGATTACGGGCTCATCAGCAAAGACCCTTACCAGGTGGTTTCAATGGCCAAGCTTTTTGGGGCTACCTTTGTGATGGTTGCCTGGATACCGCACGGCAAAGTTTTTACTATTGACGATGCCAAAAAAGCGGTGGAGGATTTTGACCGCGAAGGTAAAATACTGAAAGATAATGGCATTACCCTTTGCTATCACTGTCATGGTTATGAGTTTGGCCCTTACGGGGATGGTACTTTGTTTGATTATGTTGTACAAAACACAAACCCTGAATATTTATCTTTCGAAATGGATATTATGTGGGCATTCCACGGCGGCGCTGACCCTGCAAAATTACTGTATAAATACCCCACCCGCTGGAAAATGCTGCACCTGAAAGATATCCGAAAAGGCATTGCCAATGATCTTACGGGTGGCACAGATACCCATAATGATGTAGCTTTAGGAACAGGCCAGTTAGATATTCCCGGAATATTAAAGGCAGCTAAAGCTGTAGGCGTTCAGCATTATTTTATCGAGGATGAAAGCCCTGATCATGCCACACAGATACCGGTGACTATTGCTTATATAAAAAGTTTGAAGGAATAGGCCACCCAAAGACTTGCGAAGTTTTTAAAACTTCGCAAGTCTGATATTATCAAAGGCAATACTTTAACTACGGATTTTCGCTTTTGCCTGCCAATTGGTTTCGTATAAATTTAAGGTATGAATCATAGCTAAAGCTAAATGAACTGCCCGGAAGATCGTCTTTTGAATAATTACCGCTTTCATTAATCATGGGGACTTCACTTATAAAACTCAATAACATTAACTTATCATTTTCTAATTGTTCTTTATCTAACCTTATTTTTAATAATTCGGCTTCTAATGCTGCCGGATTTATTGCCTTCTTCCTGGCCCTTTCCAGTTCAATTGTTTTGTCGCTTAAATTGCTGTTTATAGTTCTTATTTCTTCTTCTTTTTCGGCTAATATGATTTTTAAATTTTCTGTTCTTTTCTTGAACATTTCGGTTACCACCACATCATTTTTTTCTTTTTCAGCTTGCAATAGTTCTTTAAAATAGGTTATCTGAGCCTCTTTAGTTTTAATGATCTCGTCCTTCGCCTCTTTTATTTTCGCATCGCTTAAAATTTTACTAATGCCCTGTATGATTATTGCTAAACCTAACACTACGTTTATAATGATAGACCAATCGACGCTCATAATTCTTTGATAACAGTTAACAAAATGCTTATTGACATACTAATTTACGTATAAAGTAATTTTTATTATTAACTAATGTTTTAAGAAAGTGTAATTATTTTCTTTCGGGCCAACCTGCCGGTACAAAGTTGTGAACGCACCTTTAGTCATCTTATCTCTCTTCAGTATTATTTTTTAAATTATTTGCAAATAAGAAAATAAGCGTTATTTTTACATACCGAACGGTCGGTATGTAAAAATTACTAATTTATATGGTTAAAATACCGCTGGACACACGTACTAACATTTTGAAAACAGCCTTGCTGTTATTCCTTGAAAAAGGCTACAAAGATGTTTCGTACCAGGATTTGGTAAAAAAAACAGGTTTGTCAAAAGGCGCTATTTATCACTATTTCGCTTCGAAAGAAGACCTTTTGAATGCCGTTTTTGACATGTTTTCTGAAAGCAGCAGGCAACCTGTTGCTGTAGAGCCAGAGGACCAGGTAAAGGATTATTCGTCATTCAAAAAATTGTATGCTGATATCAAGATTGGTCAGTTGAATGACTTTAAGGCTTTTTTAGGGGCCGAGTTGGTAAGTTTTAACTGGGTTTTGTTTTGCCTTGAGGCTATTGCGGCAAACGAGCAGCTAAGGGCTACTATCAGCGAACTATCCAAATTGGAAATAAAATTCCTGGAGCGGTGTTTCTTCGGCCTGGATAAACATGGCCAGCTTCCAAAAGGCAAGGATCCGGCTTTACTGGCCGAATGTCTTTACTACATACTTGAAGGGGCAGGACTGGTGATGTTTTTAGCGGAAAACAAAAAGGACGAGGATTTTATAACGCTGTATGACAAAACGATAGATGATTTTTTTAAAATAATTTAAGCTTTCACTCAAATGAAAACAATACAATATATATTCCTTACAGCAACGCTCATTATTATTTCCTCATTTGCATATGCGCAAAATGCTAAAGAAATTGTAACAAAAGCCGAAGATAATATCAAGGGCTTGTCCTCAGTAACCGAGATGACCATACTGATAAAACGCCCCACATGGACCCGCTCGATGAGCATGAAGGGGTGGACAAAAGGGGAACAGTATTCAATGATAGTTGTTACTGCGCCGGCCAAAGACGCAGGTACGGTGTTTTTAAAACGCGTTAAAGAGATATGGAACTGGCTTCCTAATATTGAAAGAGTGGTAAAGCTCCCGCCCTCTATGATGTCCCAAAGCTGGATGGGCACCGATTTAACAAATGACGACCTGGTGAAAGCCTCGTCGCGCATAGATGATTATAATCATAAAATTGTAGGCGACAGCGTGATTGAAGGCCGTAAATGCTGGAAAATTGAAATGATACCCTTGGCATCCGCAGCCGTTGTATGGAGCAAGGTTAACATGTGGATTGACCAAAAGGATTACCTGGAATTGCGCCTTGAATTTTTTGATGAAGATAATAAGCTGATAAATGTAATGCAGGGCTCGGATATCAGGACAATTGGCGGTCGGGTGATGCCGGCAAAATTAGAAATGGTACCGGTTCAGAAAAAGGGGCAGGAAACCATCATAACTTATAACAGCGCAATTTTCAATCAACCAATCACTGTTGATTTTTTTACTACCCAAAACATGAAAAAAGTTAAATAATGTATTTTAAACTGGCATGGCGGAATATGTGGCGCAGCAGGCGGCGGACGCTTATCACCATTTCGTCTATTTTCTTTGCGGTGATATTTGCTATACTGATGCGTGTTGCAGTTATAGGCCTGTTTGATAAACTCATTGCTGATACTGTAAGCCTTACAACCGGTTACATACAGGTGCATCATAGTGGGTATTGGGAAAACCGGTCGGTTGACAGCACCTTTGAAGATAACCCGAAGCTTACCGCCCTTCTTAACCATGAAAGAGAAATTACCGCCTGGACGCCCCGTTTAGAATCCTTTGCACTCGCGTCTTCCGGCAACCGGACTAAGGGTATAATGGTTACCGGTATCGATCCTGAAAAAGAAAATTCGGTATCACATCTTTCAAAAAAAATTATTTCCGGCAGATACCTGGCAGCCCGTGATAAGGGTATTATCCTCGCCGAGGGCCTTGCGGCCTATTTAAAATTGAAGGTAAATGATACCGTAGTATTGATAGGACAGGGGTATGAAGGAAATATGGCATCAGGCAAATATGCCATCAGGGGAATAGCCAAGATCGGTATTCCAGAAATGAATAAAGGAATGGCCTGGCTGCCGATGGCTGCTGCAGGCGATTTTTTGAGTACGGGTGCACGATATAGTTCCATAGCAATATTGATAAACAACCAAAACAACCTGGATGATCTTAAACAAACCCTTGTCGGCCAAACCAAAGGCGATGGTTATGAAATAATGACCTGGAAGCAAATGATCCCTGAGCTCGACCAGCTTTTCCAGGCAAAAATGGTACAGAATGAAATCATGTCGGGCGTGCTTTACCTCGTTATCGCTTTTGGGATTTTTGGAACGATCCTGATGATGCTGAACGAACGTTTGCACGAGTTTGGTATTTTAATCGCCATCGGCATGAAAAAAGGCCTGTTGTCGGGAGTGGTAGTAATAGAGATGGTACTAATGTCCGTTGTGGGTGTAATATTAGGCATGGTTTGTATATACCCCCTCGTACTTTATTACCATATACACCCTATAAAATTAACCGGGGACATGGGGAAATCTACTGAACTTTACAACATTGAGCCGGTGATACAAATGTCGACCAACATTTCAAATTTTATCATACAGGGATATGTAGTGCTATTGATCGCTGTTTTATTATCGCTGTATGCCATATTTAAGATACATAAAATTAAAGTTATTGAGGCCATAAACAGTTAGTATATCCAAAAAATAAAGAAATATTGACATGGACGAATCAAAGCATATACAATTAAACGAAGCCAAATGGGACAAATGGGCGGAATCTATCGATGGAAAAGGCTTTAAATATGAATATTTAAGACGGGCGCAAAACACGCTGATTTCAATATTGGATATCAGGGAAAATGTTCACATGCTCGATATCGGTTGCGGAACAGGCCGGGCCTTAGGGCAAGCTGCAAAATTAGCCAATGGGAAGGGTTTGTTTTATGGCGTTGATTTATCTGCTAAAATGATTGAAAAGGCAAAAGAGAATTTTAAAGAAGGCGGTAATTTCCACTTTGTCAAGTCTTCTTCAGAATCAATCCCTCTCAGAAATGATTTATTTGAAATAATAATTTCTACAAATTCTTTTCATCATTATTTAAACCCTGGAAAGGCAATGAACGAAATATACAGGCTGTTAAAACCGGGTGGAAAAGTATATATACTTGATCCGACTGCTGATTTATTGATAGTTAAAATAGCAAACAAAATTATTAAACTGTTCGAACCCGGTCATGTAAAGTTATATAGTACACAGGAGTTCAAAAACTTTATAACCGGCGCAGGCTTAAAATATGCCGGTTGTGAAGCAATGCATTCAACTATCAAAATTCATATCGGGGAAAAATAGAACTACAATATAAAAATAATAAAGTCTCAATAATATGCTTTTTAAAATAGCCTGGAGAAATATTTGGAGAAACCACACCCGCAGCCTGGTGGTCATTGCAGCCGTAGCCGTCGGTTTATTTGCCGGTATGTTCATGATCGCATTTTTCCAGGGCGCGGTAAAACAGGAAATTGACAGCACCGTGGAAACGCAGCTTTCACACCTGCAATTCCATAATCCCGCTTTTATCGATGACAAGGATGCGAACTATATTATTAACAACGGCCTGGCTATTATAGAGGTACTTAAAAGGGATATAAATGTAAAAGCGGTATCGGGCAGGGTAATTACTACAGGGATGATATCATCTTCATCAACCGCGTCTGGCGTTGAGATACATGGAATTATACCGGAGGATGAAAAAACAGTTAGCAACATATCACAGGACATTGTTGAAGGAACTTATTTTACAGGTGTAAAGAAAAATGAAATAGTGATTGGGAAAAAGCTTTCCGAAAAACTTGGTGTAAAATTACACAACAAGATAGTGCTTACTTTCCAGTCAAAAAGCGGCGACCTTACGGCAGGTTCTTTCAGGATAGCCGGGATATTCAGGTCGCGCAACTCAACTTTTGATGAAACAACGGTGTTTACCCAATTTGGGGATCTTGCGGGCCTATTGGGTACCGGGAATGAGGTGCATGAAATTGCCGTTATGCTGAAAGACGGTCAGAAAGTTGAGCAGGTAACCAAAATGTATAAAAAGGCATACCCTTTATTACTTGTACAAACCTGGAAAGAACTTTCGCCGCAAATTGCCCTGCTTACCGGGGTTATGGATCAGATGATGTACATAATTATTGGTATTATACTGCTGGCACTAATGTTTGGCATTATCAATACCATGTTGATGGCCGTGCTGGAGCGGCAGCGGGAGTTTGGTATGCTGATGGCCATAGGCATGAACAAGCCGAGGGTATTTTTTATGATTTTGCTCGAATCCGTTATGCTTACTTGTGCGGGTATCCCGGCCGGTATATTGCTCGCCATCGGCACAGTAGGCTATCTTGCAAAACACGGTATCGACCTGTCATCTATTTCGAAGGCATTATCACAATTTGGTTTCAGCAATATTATCTATCCCGACTTGCAGCATTCGGTATTTCTGCCTGTTATATTAATGACAGCATTTACCGCCATTTTATCGGCTATATATCCAGCGATAAAAGCATTACGATTTAAACCTGCGGAAGCAATACATAAAATTTAATCGCCATGAACAATATCATCGAATCACACAATCTTTCAAAAGTTTACAACCCGGATACAATCCCTGTTTGTGCCGTTAACGGAGTAGACCTGCAAGTTGAGGAGGGGGAATTTACCGCCCTTGTCGGCCCTTCGGGTTCGGGTAAAACAACTTTATTAAACCTCATAGGCGGATTGGACTATCCCACCGGGGGTAACGTTAAAGTTGGCGGGGTAGACATAACGGATATGAGCGAAAATAAACTGATCGACTTCAGGCTTAAAAATATCGGCTTCGTTTTCCAGGCGTATAACCTTATCCCGGTGCTCACGGCAAGCGAGAATGTTGAATTTGTGATGCTGCTGCAAAAAACCTCAAAACGCGAAAGGGAAACACGCGCAATTGAACTGCTTAACGAGGTTGGGTTAAAAGATAAGCTCAATAAACGCCCTTCCGAACTTTCGGGCGGACAGCAGCAGCGTGTTGCTGTTGCCCGTGCGCTGGCCTCAAAACCGCGGTTTATTCTGGCGGATGAGCCTACCGCCAACCTTGATTCTAAATCGACAGAAAACCTGCTGGATATCATGGCAAAATTGAACAAGGAGGACAACATGACCTTTATTTTTTCCACCCACGACCAGCGTGTCATAGACAAAGCCCGCCGTGTGGTTACCCTGGTTGATGGTAAAATAGTATCCGATGTAAAACAATGAACAGGTATCTGCGACTATTTATTTTATTGCTTTGTCTACTGTTTTTGCAACGTGCAATTGCACAAAAGGATACGGTAAAACAAGCTAACAATGATACTACTAAACATGCCAATAAATTCACAGTAAACGGCTATGTTAAATATCTCGAACAGATCAGCTTTGTAAATGATATTACCAATCTGCAAACCCTCGACCTTATTCATAACCGCCTTAATTTTAAATACCAGCCTGATGATCATTTTACGTTCCGGCTGGAGTTGCGTAACCGCATCTATTACGGCGAAGCAGTTGAAGATTACCCCGGTTTTGCGGCGCTTGAAACTGCTCAGAACGGTATTGTAGGTTTATCCGAAAACTGGGTCAATCAAAATGAGATGTTGATCAACAGCACCATCGACCGGGCCAGCGCAGAATATATCAACGGTAAGTGGGACATCACCCTGGGTCGGCAGCGCGTTAACTGGGGAATAAGCACCGTATGGACCCCTAACGATATTTTTAACACATTTAATTATTTTGATTTTGATTATGAGGAACGCCCTGGCAGCGATGCCGCGCGTGTTCAATATGCTATTAACCCTTCATCATCTATTGATTTGGCCGTAAGCCCCGGCAAAACTGCCCGGCAAAATATCGGGGCGGTAATGTACCATTTCAATAAATGGGATTATGATTTCCAGGTATTTTCAGGCGTTTACCAGCAAAGTTTTACAGCCGGCGTTGGCTGGGCCGGGAATATTAAAGATGCAGGCTTTAAAGGCGAAATTTCGTACTTCGCATCAAACAAGCCAGATAGTGCGGCAGTTGCCGCCACCCTGTCTGTTGATTATTCTTTTAAAAACGGCATTTATGTGATTGTTTCGGGGCTGTACAATAGCCTTGGTAAGGATAGCCTTGTGAACATCACCCAGCTTACATCATCCACACTGTCAGCCAAAAATATTTTTCCGTTCAGGTACACTTTATTTGCCGAGGTCTCCTTCGCCTTCAGCCCGATATTTAAAGCCTCGCTTGGCGGCATGTACTCGCTATCGGGTAACTCGCTTATCATACTGCCAACCCTTACCTATTCCATTGCCGAAAACTGGGCACTCGACCTGGTGGGCCAATCTTTTTATTCCCAGCAAAACGGGAGTTATCATCCCCTTGGCAACAGCATTTATTTGAGGTTGAAATATAGCTTTTAATTGTCCGAACCGTTGATTAAGCTGATTTGATTGATTAACCTGCTGTCTGAACCATTGATTAAACTGATTTGATTGATTAACCTGACGTATTTGATTGATCTGAATTTTTTTAAGCAATGCAAAATCATCATAAAAAATCATTTAATCAGGTTAATCAATGGTTCAGACATTTTTAAATTTTGAATTGATAAGTCGTTTAAATTGTAAGCTTTTTGCACCAAAATTAATTAACATGCCAATTTCTAAATTATATGCTTCCAAATAGTTTATCGCCTGGGCGAGATGTACGTCCTCTAATTGTGTAATGGCTTTGAGTTCTATTGACACTACTTCCCGGACTAAAAAATCAACTCTCCGTGTTCCTATTTGTTCTTTCTTGTAAAATATTGGCATTTCAAATTCCCTCAGAAATGGGATGCCCAACAGCATAAATTCCTTTTCTAAAGCTCTTTGATAAATGACCTCCTGGAATCCATTGCCTAAAATCTTATGAACTTCTATGGCACAACCAATGATTTTTGCAGTAATGTCTGAATATTTGTATTGCTCTTTTATTGTCTGAACCATTGATTAAGCTGATTGGATTGATTAAACTGATTTATTTAGTACAAAATGCAAAATCATCATAAAAAATCATTTAATCAACTTAATCAATGGTTCAGACATTCTACTCAACAACCACCCTGTTCCCGTTCTTTCTCCTAACCCATAAAATACCGCCGCCTTTTTCGAGAGCAGCCCAGGTATAACCTTCGCCATCAGTAGTTTCTTTTAAAGGATTATTATTCAGCAGCACTGCCAACGGCCTGGCTTTTAGCTTTATTTCTTCTGTACCATAATTATCAAAAGTGCGATAGTACACCAGTACTTTGTTAGTGTCAGTTTCAAAGTCAACACCCAGGTATTTTTTAAAATGGTCTTTATAATCTGCCTGCTGAATTTCCGATGTGGTTAAAAGGATATGATCTTCGACAGGCGCCAGTACAGGGTAGGTAGCCATCGCCCGCAAATAATGACGTACATAATCGCCATAGCCATCGGTAAGCCAGGGTTCATCAGTTGGGAAACAATTTTTACCATCAAAATCAACCATATAGGTAGCCCAGTTCAGCTCATGCACTGCATTGGCATAATAAGAAGTATCACCGGTTAATGAGCCATATAGCAATTCATCCGCTGCCTGCCTGGCGCTATGGCTTTCTCCCGGTACTGGGTAAACTGACTGTTCGTTGGTTACTATCACGCCGTACTTTTTCCATTTATCATTTGCAAAATTGGTGTGTACCCAATTGACGATGCTTTTTACCTTCGTTTTCCACTCGGGAAAGTATTGCGGGTGTTCCATCATGTACCGGGCGCAGGTCATGGCGTTGATCTGTGTTTGGCTCCACTCGCCTACATCTTCAAAAAAAGGCCCCCACCTGTTATTTTTGATAGGATATTTTTTAAGCCAGGTTAATATTTTATCAGCAGCAGTTTTGTAAGCGGCAACGTTACCTTTATTTAAATCCATCAGATCGTAAAACAGTTGCAGCGTCGGCGTAAGGTTGCTGGTATAACAGGCAGTATCTTTTGATTTGACAACACCGTCGTCCTGCAATAGGGCCGTTTTACCTGTAAATACATTTACTTTAAATGGAAGTGGAGAATGTTGTTCAGTGCCTGTCGCCACCTTCGCGGCAAGTGTATTGGCTATTTTTATGGCGGCATATAGAAAAAGCGGGTCATCCTTTATTTTATAGGCATGTACCAGTTCCAACCCAAAAGACCCAGCTTTATCCGGCTGTGCAACTCCCCGGCCGCTGCGCATGTCCCCGTCATAAACACCCGAATAAATAAAGGTATTATAAGGGAACGGAATATCGGGCCACTTGCAATTGGTGGGCGATAAGCCATGCGTTAAATAATATTCGGCCAAAAAATAAATGTTCGCTTTTACATTTTCGTCCCCGGTATAAGCATATAATAACCGCCACGATGACATAGCCATCATAAATTGGTCACCCCCAATACCGCGCGGGTCATCAATATTTTTATTCCACACCTGGTGGTCCATATAATAAGGCAGCCCATTCGGGTCACGGCGCATATTGATCCAAAAATTCCATACGATATGCAGGTCATGGTCATAAGCTTTGGCAGGGTTGGCATCGTACCATGGTACAATGTTGCCGTCTTTGTCTGTTTGGATGGGGTGGTAAACTAATATTTCATTTTGCTGGGCAAATAAATGAGTCGTTGTACAGGCAAAAAATAACAATAATAAAAAGGTAACCGGTTTTTTGATCATTTTCTTTTGGCAGGAATTAATAATTGGTATTAGTTTAAGGAAGCATCTAATTTAACAATAATCTGCTAATGGAACCTAGCCGATGTAAATCGGTGAAAAATTTTATATCCGAAATTGTGCGGTCGTGAACGCTAATTGTCCGTTTTTGATACAACTGTATCCTTGACAATAATCATAAAAAGCTAATAAACAGTTATTTATGTGTTTGGCATTATATTGCAGATGATAAATATAGTTTTAGTTAGTTTAAAAAACTTTTATCTTTTACAGGAGATATGAGGTTTAGTTAGTAATGATGGTTTTAAACCATTGAAATGCGTTCCGGGGTGAGTACGGAACGCATTTTTATTATTATTTATGACTGTCCAGCGTGCTGCTATCCAATGTAATATCTACGATGGTGATATTAGGATGAAGCGAGAAGTAAAATAGCTTCTGCCACTTGCTTTATGCAAAACATAGTATGCATTTCCGTTTTAATAATACGGGTGCATTTTTTATTGATGATAATTGATGTAACATTGAAAATACATCAATAGTTATTCTCCGATTTTAATTTATATTTATCCATTCCATCCAAAACCCTAATTATTGAACCAATTATGGAAAAAGAAACCACCCCAGGAAACGCTATAAACCGGCGTAAGTTTATAGAAAAGGCATCGGTTATGTCAGCCTTTATGATTGTGCCCCGCTTCGTGCTGGGCGGCAAGGGCTATACGGCCCCAAGTGATTTAATTACACTTGGTTTTATAGGCACGGGTAAGCAGGCTGGTGGTTTGCAGGGTTCGTTTTTTGATACCAATGAAGTGAAAATTATAGCTGCGTCTGATGTATACGGTGCAAAATTACAGCAGTTTGCAGGGCAGGTTAACCAGCGCTATGCCGCTAAAGCGGGACAAAGCCAGTATGCAGGTTGCGCCACATATGCAGATTTTCGCTACCTTTTGGCCCGCCCTGATATTGACGCTGTGGTAATTGCCGTGCCCGATCACTGGCATTCTGTTATTGCCATTCTTGCTGCCAGGGCTGGGAAAGACATTTATTGCGAAAAGCCATTGTCATTAACCATTAAGGAAGGCAGGGCAATGGTAACAGAATCAAGAAAGCATAAAAGGGTATTCCAAACCGGTAGCATGCAGCGTTCTTGGCCTGAGTTCAGGCAGGCTGTTGAACTGGTACGCAACGGTTATATCGGCGAAATATCAACCGTAAAGGTAAATGTAGGCCCTCCCCCGGTGCCGTATAACCTGGCTGCAGAGCCAATGCCCGATAGTCTGAACTGGGATTTTTGGTTGGGGCCGAATTCACCGCAGGTTTATAACCACAAGCTGGCCCCAGGCCTTACGGATGATTTTTGGGCTGAATGGCGCAACTATAGGGAGTTTGGCGGCGGGGGCATGACCGATTGGGGCGCACACATGTTTGATATAGCCCAGTGGGCACTTGATATGGACGGCAGCGGCCCTGTAATGGTTACCCCGCCTGATAAAGATCATCAGTTTTTAACTTACCAATATGCAAACGGTATAACGATGACGCACGAGCCGGAAGGCAACCAAGGTGTAACATTTATAGGTGCATCAGGCAGTATCCATGTGATGAGGGGCAAACTGGAAACAACACCGGATACCCTAAAGGATAAGGTAATCGGCCCAAATGAAAAGCATGTTTATCTGAGTCTTGACCATTATAAAGATTTCCTGCAGGCCATGCGCAACCGTACAAAACCCGTTGCTGATGTTGAAATTGGGCACCGCACTGCTACAGTTTGTAACATAGGCAATCTTGCTTACGAACTAAAGCGTCCGCTGGAATGGAACCCACACAGAGAAGAATTTAAAAATGATGATGAAGCCAACAAACTAAGGGGCCGGGAAATACGGAAGGATTGGGTGGTATAGGCTCATCGTGCCCAATTTAAAGGAATGATTCTAAAATATTTTTTAAATTTAACTATCAATCATTTTTTAGGTGGACGCCTTTGATGCGACCTCTTGTATACTGGCCCTGATTTATTTTCAGAAATGTACCTGGCGAGTTCTGCGTCCGCGTTTAGTTTGGCAGGTATATTTAACCTTAAAGCTTTTTTACAAACTCCTTAACTTCAAAGAAACGCTCATTTAAAACAAGTACCATCATTTACAACCATTTTTGCTACTATGAAATCAGGATGATTTGGATTTATAATATAATTCAACTCTTTGGGATCCATCGCCGACGGAATGCATAAAGCGATGTATGCTTTTTGCCCTAAAAATTCATCTCCAATTTGCTTTGTTAATATCTCGTTATCTAACCAACCGGGGTATTTAGACAAATCAATAACAAATATTTGGTCTTTTGGTATGGCATAAGTGATCATAGTAAGGTTTGGGAAATCAAATTCGTTGATTAGCCAGTGAGATACCCATTCTAATTGTGCAATTGATCGATTGGCGCCTGTATAAATACATGGATATTTATTGGAGTTCCACCTGCCGCCATTCCGCATTGTAGAACCATAACCATTATGCGGGCGTACGAAGTTGGTGCTACAAACCCGGTAAACAAGAACATGCTCTTTACCCATTAATAGTTTACCTATATATGCCGGTTGCAAACATGATCAATTCTTCCTTTACCATTGTTCTGCCGACTGAATTTTGAATTAAATTTATAGGCTCTTTCCCTTCAAGGGTTTTTAATGGCTGCATCATCCATTGAATGAATTTTTTATTTTCAGAAAAAATTTTAATACCTATAATGAATAGATCAGCAAGGTCAATAAGCGTTTCGCTAACTTTGTGATCAAAGTGCGCATTATCTTCTTTTATTTGCACAGTGCGTGATGTGATACCGCAAATGGACGCAATCGTCGCCAAATTCAATCCCATAAATGATTTAATATGTAAAAAAGCTTTTTTAGTTAAACCATCTTCAATAATGTCAAATAAATCATAATCGCTATTTATTTCTTTTCCTAATAAATGCTTACCTCCAAGTCTTTCGGTAAGTTCGGTATAATCCGATACTAAACGGGATCCAATTTTAGGCGCTAATGTAACTGCATCCATAACCTTTATTTTTTAACAAGTAAATATGCGAAATTTTTCGCATATTTTTAAATAAAATTGTTTTTGATCTATTTACTAAACCCAACCAAATGATGTAATTGTACAGGATCATATATCCTGCCTGCTTTAATAACCAGGGTAACTTTTCGTATCTCCCTGATATTGTTTAATGGGTCGCCGTCAACAATGGTTATATCGGCATGTTTGCCTTCAGTAATTGAGCCTGTTTCATTAGCCATTTTCATTACCTGCGCGGGTGTGATGGTGGCGGTTTGTATGGCTTGCATAGGGGTTAGGCCTGCACCAACGTAAAGTTCCAGTTCGCGGTCGAGACTAAACCCGGGGAAACCCTGGTCGGTACCTGCCACTATAGGCACCCCGGCATCGTAAAGCACTTTTACTATTTTTACCATACTTTCATATAGTGGTTTAAGTCTTGCCGCCCCTGCAGGATCCTGCCCGGTATTTTTAAATAATGCCTGTAATGGCAATGGGAGCGTATAAAACCCCGGTTCCATAATGGTTATATCATCTTTCACTGACCGGAAACTCATCTCGAATACGCCCAACGTCGGGTCGATCACTATATGGTGGTCTTTTATAAACTTAATAGCCGCGACACTCGTCGAATCTTCAAAATTTATTGACCTGTCCTTATTCCGTTTCATGATAGAATAGACATACTGTACATGGTTAACCATATTCATGCCCGAATCAACACCCTGCTGTAAGGTCATGCCGTTAGGGATATGGCCTGTAACTGTAAGTCCCAGCCGATGGGCTTCATCACAAATAGCTTTAACAATGGCTGGTTTAACAGAGCTGTAAATTTTTATTTGGATAAAACCATTATCGTAGTAACGGTCAACTGCTTTTATGGCCTCTTCTTTAGTATCGGCCTGTATAATCCCAAGTGCATAAGGCCCTTTTCCATCAATAATACCGGCTTTTAAAATCTCCGGGCCAATTCCCTTACCTTCGTCAATCGCTTTTTTTATTGCATTTATATAGCCAAATTCGTTACCGCAATCGCGTACAGTGGTTACGCCTGCGGCAAGATAAGCAGGTCCCCATTCAGCCTGTTCAAAATGGGCGTGCATATCCCAAAGGCCCGGCAAAACGGTTTTACCTTTGGCATCAATAATTTTCGCATTTGCAGGAATCTTTATTTCGCCGGCTTTCCCAACTTTTTTGATTATGCCATTCTCAATAAGCACTACTGAATTGGGGATGGTGGTAGAATTAACCACATCTATTATCGTACCGCCAACAATGGCAATAACTTTCTCGCCGTCCTTCGCTTTTGGCATCGCCTTTTCAAACAGGGCCATACTATAAGTAGCAGCTTTGCTAATGAGTGTTGGCAATAAGGCTTCATAGGGCGCACGCATCATTTCCAGTTTATCGGCTTCGGCATCGTTGGTGATCAGGCACATTAACCTTCCTTCATGATCAGCCCATAACAATTCGTTGCCCCAAACCAATCCGCTGATAGTAAAGCGGTCAAGTATCAGTCGCTTATTATCGAAAGTCAGGGTATCCATTCCTTCCTTTTTAATCCGGACTGATCCAAATGGCAGGGTATTAATATTTGTCGGCTGATGGTGGTTTTTCCAATATTGCAGCAAAACCTGCTGTACAGTCCCCGGCGAATAACCGGCAACAGGGAACGTCAGCGGCGTTATTTTTTGTGTATAACTTGAATCGTCAACTTTCAGATGGGCCACATTTCCGGCTATGCTAATCGTATCATTGATAGTAGATGATCTAGAAGTCCTGCCTTTAATATTTAAGCTTAAAGATTCAAGCGCGCGGGTTAATTTAAGTTCGGCTTTTAAAGGGACTGGTGAGCCCCTGTCCACAAACTTAAAGTCGACAGTGTAAATAATATCCTTACCTGTTTTAGTAATATGATAGGTTTCCTTGCCGATATGCTGTTCGAATTTATGCAAAAAGAAAGTTCCACTATCAGCATTGGCAATGTTTTCCTGTGCTTTAGCAGCAAAAATGAAACATGACAGGCAAAATAAAAGCAGGTATTTTTTCATGATGGAATTGTTAATCTATAAAGCCCTAAGTTATTATTTTTATAAATAATAAAGACCATCATATAAATTACCTTTCCCGCATTAAAACTTATGCTTCATACCTAATAAGCCCCAAATCCCGCCACTGTGAACGGCAAGGATGCGGCTCCCGGTCTTAAAATAGTTTTTCCCGGCAAGATCATAAATGGCATAGAGCATTTTGCCTGTATAAACAGGTTCTATCAAAATCCCGGTCGATGCCACAAATTGTTTTATAAATTCAATAAGATGTCCGTCCGTTTTTCCATACCCGCCGAAATGATAATCAGTATGTAAATTATAGCTTGCAGGTGATGTTAAAAACTTGTCGATCTCATCTTTAATAAAACCGCCATTTTTAAATACTGGCACCGCATGAAACTGCGCAGATAAACCATGACTTTGAATGCCGTTTATAATACCTGCCGCCGTAGTGCCGGTGCCGCAGGCGCAAAAAATATGATCGTAATTCTCAGCCAGTTCATCAATTAATTCACTGCAACCTTTAGCGCCCAGGGTAGATGCGCCGCCTTCGTCAATAAAAAATGCTTCGGGGTCGTTGCCAAAATGCTTTTCAAATAGGGCTGGTTTATCACGGTAGTTTTCACGGTCGGTAAATAATAAATCCATCCCGTGTAAACGGCAAAGAAACAGGGTGTCATTATTAACAGGTTCACCACGTACAATACCTGTCGACTTAAAACCAAATTTCGCCGCTGCGGCAGCCGTTGCCAGTAAATGATTTGAGTATGCGCCGCCAAAGGTTACCAGGTGGATTTTATTTTCCGTTTGTGCCTGTTTTAACAGGTATTTTAATTTGCGCCATTTATTCCCCGATATAATAGGATGGATAAGGTCATCGCGCTTTATAAAAACTTTTATGCCCTGTTCATCAAACAACCTGTTTTTTATTTGATGAACAGGGCTAAAAATTTCAAGGTCAATATCCATAATTTGAAAATTATATAATTTGAAGATTTGAATTTAAGACATTTTCAAATTTTCAAATAAACAAATTTTCAAATTAATCCCGTTAAATATATCTAAAAACCAAAGCCAATACCGGCATTGACAGATTTATATTCTGCAATGCTGCCCGACACAAAAATCCGGAAAAATCCGGGGGTTAACTGGAAACCAACATCCGCCCGCAAACCACTAATGCTGGTTTCGTTGATTTGTACAGGATCTGTAACGGTAGAATAAACCCCTGCAGATGTGGTAATAGGATAATTGCCCAATATGCCTAAACTTGTATTAGCGCTTTGATAACCGACTGACACGAACGGCGTAAAGAAAAGTAATTTTTTAGAGAAAATGACCTGTACATTCGTCCCGCTGAAATAACCGTGAACACGCTGATTTGAAAAGTCAGTCTGACTGCCCGATGCTGGCACGGTGCCAGCGTCAGGTTGTACATTCAGCGGTGCATTATAGTTAATGCGATTGTAATTTAAGGCTATTGCCAGATCAAAAGGGAATGGTTTTTTTCCTGCAAAATCCTGTATGATATCATGTTTAATGCCGAAACCAATCTCCCCAACCGAGCCTGAATTATTACCGATATTAATGGTTGGGGTTGTGCGTACAGTTAAGTCCGTGTTCTTAAATATCCCTATTGTAAGCTGAATATCCGGCGCAGGGATATACTTTATTACCCCATTGGGCATATTAAAAGTTCCTATCGTATTCCCGTTGTTATCTTTAATATCCATTAAAGGGGTTGGCGCATTTTTACTGCCTCCAAAGGTTGGTGCAATATTAGTTGTAGATGACGGGTCAACCTGCAAATGGTTTGATAAGCCAATTTTCGTTACATCAAAACTTTGGTCGCTGGTAGGTACCTCGGCAATATTAGCTGTAATGCGCAGGTCAAAGTGCAAAAATTTCTTTGCTTTGGCAGTATTGTTCCAACCGCTATTTAAGCCTGTTCCCAAACCTTTGAACAAAGGTTCAGCATAATTTTGAAAAAGCAGTGTGGCATCCGCCGGGCTTGATTTAATTAATTGGCTAAACCCGTTTCCGCCGCCATTTCCGTTCCCGTTGCCATTCCCATTCTGGGCATTTGCCTGGGATACTATGATTATCAATATTATAGATGTGATTAGAGCGTAAATTTTTTTCACGGTATTATATTTTAGGTTGTAAATAATTGTAAAATTTATATTGGGTTAAGTTGTTAGCACTTAGTACGTTAATATTTAATATATAGTTACCATAAATAATGACCGGAGTCATTAAATCCATCAACTATAATGTATTACAGGAATGGAGTTAGCACTGTTATTTAATCAATAATCTGAAAAAACGAGTACTTTTGCCCTAATGGCAGATGATACCCTATTAATTGAGCAGGAGGAACAGGATTTATATGAACACCTGCGTATAATTGTTGACAAAGGGCAATCCCTCTTACGCATCGATAAGTTTTTGATGTACAGGGTAGAAAACGCATCGCGTAACCGCATACAGAATGCCATTGAACTTGGAAATGTACTGGTTAACGATAAAACGGTTAAGGCAAGTTATAGGGTTAAACCGCTTGATATTATCTCGGTAGTTTTACCGCACCCGCCGCGTGATACTGAAGTATATCCCGAAAACATTCCGCTTGATATTGTTTATGAAGACGACGATGTACTGGTAGTAAACAAACCTGCCGGATTGGTAGTGCATCCGGGATATAATAACTACACAGGCACATTGGTAAATGGCCTTGTCTACCACTTTCAGCAATTGCCCACGTTGCCCGGTAATGATGGCAGGCCAGGTTTGGTTCACCGTATTGATAAGGATACATCGGGTTTATTGCTTATTAGCAAAAATGAACGCTCAATGACCTGGCTTGCAAAACAGTTTTTTGATCATACCATTACCCGCAAATATATTGCATTAGTTTGGGGCGACCTTGAAACTGAAGGAACAGTAACGGGCTATATTGGCCGTAGTATTAACGACAGGCGTGTAATGTCGATTTATGATGATCCTGAAAAGGGTAAATGGTCGGTAACGCATTACAAGGTTTTAGAGCGGATGAACTATGTAACGCTGATAGAATGCCAGTTGGAAACAGGACGTACGCACCAGATCAGGGCGCATTTGAAACATATCGGCCATCCTTTATTTAGTGATGCGATCTATGGTGGCGACAAGATTTTAAAAGGAACTGTTTTTAGCAAATACAAGCAATTTGTTGAAAACTGTTTTGAGCTAATGCCCCGGCAGGCCCTTCATGCGCAAACCCTGGGCTTTTTACACCCGACACTAAAAAAACAACTCCTTTTTGAAGCGCCGCTACCGCCTGATTTTGATATGGTTTTGGAGAAATGGCGATGTTATAGTGATCAGAGATTGGAGTTTAGAGATTAGTCCAAAAGCGGAAAGTCCGTAAGAAAGGCAAAACTAACTAACCTCCAATCTCTAACCTCTAATCTCTTAAATATGACCCCTGTTTTTATCAATTATAATGGCGAAATACTTTCAGCAGATACCAAACTGTTTACGCTGAAGAACAGGGCGTTCAGGTATGGTGATGGTTTGTTTGAAAGTATGCGCCTGATGAAGGGACAGCTTAAATTTGCCGACCTGCATGCCGACCGTTTGCAAAGGGGTATGAAAGCGCTTAAAATTGACGGCTACTCGCAAATGGACGCATGGTTTCTGAAAGAGAAAACAGAAGACCTTGCCCGGCGGAATAAAATCAAGCATGGCCGTTTACGCTTAACCGTTTTCCGCGATGCGGAAGGTTTGTATGCACCATCGCAAAATAAAATGGCATGGTGCCTTGAGGTGCAGCCATTGGACGAACCCCGGTATTTTTTAAATAGTAAGGGCCTGATCATGGATATATTTGCCGATCTACCGAAGCCTACTAATTACCTGTCGAATATCAAAAGTTGCAATTCACTCATTTATGTAATGGCAGGCCTCTACAAAACCCAAAATAAGCTTGATGACATTTTTTTATTGAATCAGGGTGGTTTTTTGTGCGAGGCCGGTAGCTCGAACATATTTATATGGTATCAAAAACACTTATACACACCGGCTTTAAGTGAGGGCTGTGTAGAGGGGGTAATGCGCCAGGTGATCATTAATCTTGCCAAACAAATTAATATCCCGGTTACCGAGGCGCAGATCAGTCCCGATATATTATATGAAGCCGATGAAGTCTTTTTAACCAACGCAAGCCGTGGCATACAAAGCGTAATGGGTTTTGGTGTAAGGCGTTATTTTAATGAAGTTAGCAAGATATTAATTGATGAGTTGAATAAGTTGTAGTCGGGAAAGTTCGGAAGATTGAAAGTCTGCCAATGATAATGCTATACCCAAATTATTTAAATATTCTTAAGCCAAGAGAAACTATATACAATCAATATTATCAATAATATGTATCCCAATGCAAAAAATACACAATAACATATTATTGTCCTGCGGGATATCTTATTGAAATCTTCAAAATAAATTAGGTACTTTTTATCTTTAAAAACAATCATATAATTAACAACACCAGCTATGGTTAAAAAGGTTAGTATAGCAATAAACTTATACTTCTCATTATCGAAAATGTAATTATTCAGATTTCTATTGATAAGAACCTGAACGATGTTAAATATTATAATTTGAATGGCTATCAATAAAATACCCATGTGTGTTCCTGCCCAAACAATAGGTTGTCCACTGGTGGGATTATCAAAGACAGCATCATCAACGTATTGCGGCATATCATCGGTGTTATATTTTGTTGCGAAATACCTTTTAATAGACGGAACCTTATACAAATAGTATACAGGGTTTATAAACCTGAATAACTTATGGAAATTTAATTGTCATTCATACATGCAATAGTGCACAAGGTTCCAAAACCTCATTGTCTTTTTAATCATCGTATAAAATTAGACAATTAACTTGACTCTTGCTTCCCCAAATTATCCCAACATCACTCTTAAATATGACTAATGTCATTATTTAAACCACTCTTGTTAGCCAACTTTACAATAGTAAATTAATGCTAATAGAACATGAAAACATTACTGATACCGACCGATTTTTCGCCGAATGCAAAGCATGCTGTTGAATATGGATACAAGTTGGCGAAGCAGATCAAAGCTAATGTAATACTGTGCAATGCTGTAATAGTTCCGGCTGAAATACCGCAAGCCGGCTTTATAGCCTGGCCAATGGAGGAATATGATGTGCTGATAGATGAAAGCGCAGAGGAGTTAAAGAAATTGAAAGCTGATTTAAAGCACGATGAAGACGCTTTTACGCCATTAATAAGTTGTTTTAATGAAGTGGGTGCTACAGCAGATGTTGTGAATGGCCTTATTGCTAAAAAAAATATAGACCTGGTAGTAATGGGAACTCACCGTAACAGTGGTTTAAGCAGTTTTTTATTGGGCAACCATACCCGTATTTTGATTGATACTATAACCAAACCCCTACTGTTGGTACCTCCAAAGACGCCAGTTACGCCAATTAAAAAAATAGCTTTTGCCGCAGATTTTAAACAGCCCGAAAAGGACCTGGGATCTGTTTATGCGCTAATCCCGCTGGCAAAAGCACTGAACGCCGAAATTTTGATCACTCACGTTTACGATGGAAAAGATCAGTCTCCCGAATTTCATAAATGGATAACAAATTTCCTTACAGACTTATCTAATAAAGCCGACTATCCGCATATTTATTACAGGCTCGTAAGAAATGACTATGCCGAAGAAGGATTAGACTGGTTATCCAATCATGGCCAGATTGACATGCTGGCAATGATTCACAGGCCTCATACTTTTTTTGATAGCATATTAAAAGGAAGTTATACTCAAAAAATGGCATCCCATATAACAATTCCGCTGCTGGTTTTTCCGGGAAGGGGATAATATAGCTTATAAAAAATAAAATGCGCCTTAAATCATTTCTTAATTTGATGACGGTCATTGCTCAGAACTGTCATTCACAGCATCTTTGAATTAATAAAACACCTTAATCATGGCAACTTTAATAAATGCTCCAACTAAATGGATAGCCGTTCCAGCAACCCAAAAACAAAAAAACGATAGTAATATTTATAATAAATTGATTGTCTTTGCCGACAGCCAGGCTAAAAATATGACCTCATTGTTCACAACCTCACTCATTGCCCAATGTGTGCTTTTCCTCCCTTTGCCTGCTCTCTTAATGTTTTATTATCATGGGGCTGTTATTGTACTTGCTATTGTGATTACTTTGTTTTTTGCCAATATCATTGCATGTATTGGCAGTCAGGGTATGCGCTCAATTGTCTCTATTTCTGCTTTAATAATAATAGATTTGATCATGCTGGTTATATTCCTGGTTTAAAGCTTAAAGCCTTAGTCGGTCGGAATATCGCGAACCTAAAAAACTGACACAGATCACATTTTTAAGCTTTTCTCATCATTCTTTATAAAGCAAATAGCTGCCATCTTTGAATCAATAAAACATATTAATCATGGCAACTTTAACAAACACCACCACTCATTGGTTAGCTGAAACAGCAACCCAAAAACAAAAAAACAATAGCAATATTTATGATAAATGGATTGCCTTTGCCGACAGCCAGGCAAAAAACAAGACCTTATGGTACATGGTTTCCATGATTACCCAGGGGGTGTTTTTCCTGCCGGTACCTGCAGTATTGATTTATTATTTTAATGCACCGGTAATTGTTCTGGTTATTACCCTTAGCTTATTTTTTGCCAATATTATTGCTGGTATGGGCGGCGAAGGCATACGGACCTTAACTTCTCTTTTTGTAATAAGCTTTATAGTGCATATCCTTATGCTGGCAATATTCATATGATATCTGAAACAATTGGTCGGCGGTCCATTAGACCATAGTGCATAGTTTATATTTGGCTATGAACCATTAACTTCTGCAAAGCTTAATACAATGCTAACGTCAATTTAATGTTACGATAAAACCAATCAAAGATTTTATGGTTAGCTTGTGGTATGATTACTAAAGAAGAAATTTTTGGCTATACGCCCGATAAAAAATATAGCAGATCAGTCGCCTATTTCTCTATGGAATTTGCGATTGACCAGGCCTTAAAAACCTATAGCGGCGGTTTAGGTTTCCTGGCTGGTTCGCACCTGCGGAGCGCCTATGAATTAAAGCAAAACTTATTGGGCATTGGCATTTTATGGAAATATGGTTATTACGACCAGGTGCGCGATGGCAATGCACTTATGAAAGCGGAATTTATAGAAAAGGATTATTCCTTTTTGCAGGATACCGGCATTGTTTTTACCGTCCCGGTTCATGATGCGCCGGTGCATATAAAGGCTTACCTCCTGAAGCCCGAAACATTCGGGTCGGCGCCATTATTTTTATTAAGTACGGACATTCCTGAAAATGACTACCTGTCGCGTACCATTACCCATTGTTTATATGATTCGAATGAGGCTGCACGCATAGCACAAACTATTATCTTAGGCATAGGCGGCGCAACGTTAATGGATATTTTAGGGATTGAACCTGATGTTTATCACATGAATGAAGGCCATTCCGTATCGCTTAATTTTTACCTGTATGCCAAATATAAAAGCCTTGAAGAGGTAAAGAAAAGGGTGGTATTTACAACCCATACGCCAGAAATGGCCGGGAACGAAGCACATAACTATGGCTTGCTAAAAGAGATGTCATTTTTTTATCATTTGCAGGAACATGAGGTAAAATCACTGCTGGGCATGGATGGCGATAATTTCAGCTATACTGTGGCTGCGCTTAAGTTTTCGCGTAAAGCCAATGGTGTTTCAAAAATTCACGGAGAGGTAGCCCGGCAAATGTGGAGTGGCATCCCCGGAATTTGCGAGATTATTTCTATTACCAATGCACAAAATAAAACCTATTGGAAAGATAATTTGCTTGAAGATGCGATAAACAGCAATAATGACGAGGCCATTGTCCGCAGAAAAAAAGAAATGAAACGCCTCCTGTTTAAAACTGTGGCCGATCAATGCGGAAAATTATTTGATGAAAATATACTTACCATTGTATGGGCAAGGCGTTTTGCAGGCTATAAACGGGCAGACCTGGTGACGTATGATTGGGAACGTTTCCTTAAACTCGTAAATAACACCCAATTCCCTGTACAAATCATCTGGGCCGGTAAGCCGTATCCTGAAGATCAGGACTCGATAGGAGCATTCAATCACATTATTACAAGTGTAAAACCCTTTGCGAACTGCGCCGTTCTTACAGGTTATGAACTTGCCCTATCGGCCCTGTTAAAAAAGGGCGCTGACGTTTGGCTGAATAACCCGAGGATGTATCGGGAGGCGTCAGGCACCAGCGGTATGACTGCAGCTATGAATGGCGCCATCAATGTTTCCTTGCCCGATGGCTGGGTACCTGAATTTGCAAAGGATAAGGAGAATTGTTTTGTTATCCAGCCCGCATCTGACCTATTGCCCGGGGGAGAAAAAGACATGCAGGAAAACAGTAATCTAATGGATACTTTAGATAAATTTGTTTTACCAATGTATTATAATGATAAGTCGCAATGGCTCAGTATCCTGAAAAAGGCCGCAGCAGATATTGTTCCTGCTTTTGAAGCAGGCAGGCTGGCCGATGAATACTATAAAAAGATGTATAACGTTTAAATAATATAAAACATTTTTTTTGAATTAAGCAGGCTTTTTAATTAATAATTATATCTATCTTTAATTAATAATTAATGCGATTAACCTTCTACATTTACCTTGTAATAAACAGTGGTTTAGTGACCACCGTCATATTTTCTTTATAAAGTATTTTCAACCTTTACCATTATTAAATTATTGCTGTACTTTAATCTGAAAGCTATGAGAACCATCCTGATCATTAACGACAACTCTGCTGAAGCTAAGCATGCTGCGGAATTAGCTTTGGCATTGGCCCAAAAAACACAGGCCGATATTTTACTGATGAATACATCAGCGAAAACGAAAAAGATCAGTGAAAAGGTAACGGTGGGGGATATTGTGAAAGCTTATCCCGATAGTAGCAGAAAAGAACACGCTGTTTCTGAAATGCTTCATCATTTAAAATCAATTAATGACAGGCAAACTACTTATAAACCGGAGATAGAAGAGTTTGATATTCCGGGCACAGACGAAAATGAAGTGGTTGAATTCATAAACAGGAACCATACGTGGATGATGGTTAAAGGTATGGCCAATGAATTAACGATTTCGAATGCTAAAAATTTAAATATCCATAATGTGCTAAACCGGGTGCTTTGCCCGCTTTTACTTGTTCCCCAACAATGGCAGTTAAAGGATATTGAACGTTTGGTGTACATTGCCGACCTGCGTTATTGCCGCATCCAAATCGTACGTTATTTAGCTGAGATTGCCAAACCGTGGCAGGCAGCATTGTCAATTGCCCACATGTCGGCAAAGGGTTTGCCTGACATGGCCGAAAAGTATGCGCTTACTGTTTTTAGCGAGGAGGTTAGCCAAAATGTAAATTATGATGCGCTTTTTTTTAATAACATAAAAGAAAAAGACCTTGGAAAGGTGGTTGACGTATTGATCAACGGTATGCATAATGACATACTGGTAATGGTAAACCACCGGTTTCATTTCGAGGAAATTGTAGGCCGCTATATAACTGATACGCTTCCTTTGCATATCACTATCCCGTTGCTTATTTTCCCGTATTGAATGCTGCAAGGTTGGAATGTTCTTTTATAGGATAACAACGCTGGTTATCCTTGCTTTATATTCTTCCAAAATAATGCAAACCTGCAACTATTGTAATAATTAAAGATGCTAAAACTAAGGCAATAACTAATCGGTCTCCCCCGGCTTTTACTGATATTGACCTTTTCATGTTCGTAAATTAATTTTTAAAACCCCTCTTGACAGATCTGTTTTAATTTTCATTTTAGACAATGTTTTCACGCCCTAATTGCTATTAACTTTATATGCCAACATACTAATCAAATAAAATTTGAGATGATATTTTGTAATGATAATCAGGTATTTATATGATCGTTGTCATTTTATGGATTAGCAGATTTGGTTAGCATTGTTATAGTAAATTTTAACCAGATGAAAACAATACTTGTACTAACCGACCTTTCAAAAAAAGCAGAAAATGCTGCAGTATATGCATTGAAAATTGCCGAAAAAACACATGCCAATATCATCCTTTTTCATTCATTTGAAAAGTTTCAAGCCGCCGGTATACCCGAATCTGATTTGTGGGGATATGAAGATTATGAAATGATAAAAAACGAAAGCTTAAAAGAGTTAAAGAAATTGGAAGATTACCTCGTAACCCGGCATGAGCCAGGAGCATTTGAGCCCGAAATTAGCCTGTTAAATGAACTGGGGTTTGATTTGGGAATTGGTGTAAGTCAAATTGTAAAAAATAAAAATATTGACCTCGTCATTATGGGGACAAAGGGAGACGATACAGTATCGCACCTTTTTAGTGGCAGTGAGGCGAATGGTGTTCTTGAACAAGTAGCCTGCCCTGTCTTATTTATTCCTGAAACGGGTAGTTTTGATCCTTTTAAAAACATAGTTTTTGCGAATGACCTAAAAAAAGATTACAACGAAGCTATATCCTTTTTAGTCGACCTTGCACGTATTGATGATTCCCACATAATTATTACTCATTTTGGGAAAATTGAAAATAATACCTTCGATTGTTTAAATTTTATAAAATATGCAGTAAAATATACGAATGTAACCTGCAATCTGTTCCCATTGAAAAACGTAGGCGGACAATTAAGAGAGTTTTCGGTTTCCGCGCAGGCAGACCTGGTTGCAATGATCCATCACAAGGAAGACCGGTTGGAAAATTTTATTTCAGGAAGCAAATGTAAAAACATGCTGAATGACAACCATATCCCGTTGTTAATTTTGCAGGGTTGAAATTGTTAAAATTAAATTAATGGTGACATAAAACTTTTAAAATTTAACATGTCAGCATTTTTAAACACGTTGAACTGATGGCAGAGGAATTGATCCCTGAAAATGCAGAAGAGTTAACTAATAGCCGTGTTCAATTCGAATATTTAATAGCAAATTTTACGCGGGACTACAAGATGTAAAAAAGCATTGTTTGAACTAATGGAAGGTGTTTTGAAAGATAATAAATTAATATCCAATGCCAATTAGCCGATCTCCATATTGGGTCTTAATTCCTGGAGCATAATTTACACTATCTATAAGTTTCAGGTGGTTGTAATATTTAAAAAATCAACAAATCGCTAATTATTATTAAATGATGATTAAATTTGATACCATTGTGATATAAACATTTTTGCAGGCCCCGTGAACCAAGGATATATTAAACAATTATTTTATACCGTTTTATTAATATTTTCGATGGCATGCCTTTTTTCAGCGTGTAAAAAAAGAGATATAAAGCCCAATAACTCAACTTTAGATACCAATACCGTAGCAATTGACAGTATTGCTAAACTGGATTCCCTCCCATCGTTTAATAGCCCGGCTGGCGTAGCTGTTGATGCAACCGGCAATATTTATGTAGCAGATTATGGGAACAACCTTATCCGGAAGATAACACCGGCTGGGGTGGTAAGTACATTTGCAGGCAGCGGGAACCAGGGAATAACCGATGGCGCAGGTACATTGGCCTCTTTTGATGCGCCTACTGGTATTACTGCTGATGCATCCGGCAATTTGTTTGTGGCTGACGCCGGCAATAACCTTATCCGTAAAATAACCCCGGCAGGCGTAGTGAGTACCGTTGCCGGGAGCGATTCAACGGGCTCGGTAAATGGCACAGGAAATGCTGCTTCATTTTATGACCCGCTTAGCGTTGCAGTTGACGGATCGGGTAACTTATATGTGGCTGATGCAGGGAACGACGAGATCCGAAAGATAACATCCGGCGGAACTGTGACCACATTTGCAGCCAATGATACCAGCAGTACTGCAAACGCGCCGGTTGGCCTGGCTTTTAACAATCCTACAGGGGTTACACTTGATGCATCAGGAAATGTATATGTTGCAAATTATCTAAATAATACCATACTAATTATCAACCCTGGCGGAACAACAAGTATTTTTGCAGGCAGCCCATTAGGGCAGCAGGGTTCTGCAAACGGGCCGGCAGCTTCTGCCACTTTTTATTTCCCGAATAGTGTTGCTGCAGACGCTTCCGGTAATATTTATGTTGCCGATGGCATCAACAACCTGATCCGTAAAATAACGCCCGGCGGCATTGTTAGTACATTTGCTGGCAATGGTTTGGCAGGCGCGGTTGATAGTACGGGCACAAATGCCTCATTTAATGGCCCGGCAGGGCTTACAGTTGACGCTGCCGGCAACGTATATGTAGCTGACTCGAATAACAACCTGATCCGTAAAATAACCCCGGCAGGTGTAGTAACTACTATTGCCGGTAATGGCCAGCAAGGTGCAAAAAATGGTGTTGCCATAGCCTATCGCAACAAAAAACGCATCACAAGTAATTTAAAAAACAACTTGAATCGTCTTTATAAACCAAAACGTAATTAATCCTTTCTTGTTTAATTATTTTAACTAATCAAATTTTTATTCATAATTTTAATATATGAACCAGGAACTATTTGAATCAGTTGATGAATACATAAGTAACCTGTTTGGTTACGAGGACAGCGTTTTAAAAGACGCCATAAAATCAATGGAGGATGCTGACATACCGGCTATCAGCATATCAGCTAACCAGGGGAAATTTTTGCAGCTTTTGGCGCGCATGCATAATTCAAAGAAAATATTGGAGATAGGTACCCTTGGGGGATATAGCACCATCTGGCTTGGTCGGGCGCTTCCTGATGAAGGTTATTTGCTTACACTGGAGCTGGAGCAGGTCCATGCAAATGTAGCCCGTATGAATATTGCCAAAGCGGGTTTAAACCATATTATAGATGTGAGGGTTGGCAAAGCGCTTGATCTGCTGCCCTTAATTGAAGCAGAAGATATAGGCCCTTTTGATTTTATTTTTATTGATGCTGATAAACCTCCTTATGCCGAATACTTTGAATGGGCTTTAAAGCTATCAAAGCCAGGCACTGTGATTGTAGCTGACAATGTAATACGCGAGGGGAAAATTTTGGATGATGAAAGTACCGATGAAAGGGTAACAGGTGTTAAAAGGTTTAATAAGGCGCTTGCCGAAAATAAGCAGGTTACAGCTACCATTATTCAAACCATCGGGAGCAAGGAACATGATGGTATGGCAATAGCTGTTGTAAACCCTTAATAAGCCATTTCAATTTTCTTAAAACTATATTGACTAATATTTACATTCAATTTGTTACTTAAACTGCACTAAAATAAATACTTTTTAATTGTGTTAACATAATGATAATATTAACTTTATCTTTAAATAACATACCTTCGTGAAAAAATTGCTTTTATTATGAAAAAAGATAAAGTTAAGTCGACTAAAAAAACATTAAGGGACGATATTAAACTAAGCCTTGTAACGGAGCTTAAAACCTTAGCCAAAAAATTTGGAGAAGTTTCTGAAAAACTGGAGAAAGAAATAAACCAGGGTGCTAAAAAGTTAGCTAAGGCAATAGCAAAAGAAATTAAAACTGAAGAACCGGCCAAATCTGAAACAACACCTATAGCTAAATCTGAACCTGTAAAAAAAATTGTACCGGCAGGGAAAGTTGAACCAACAAAAAAAGTAGCGCCCGCTGACAAAGTTGAACCTGCAAAAAAAGTGGTGATAGCAGACAAAGTTGCGCCTGCAGAGAAAGTTGAACCTGCAAAAAAAGCAGTAAACAAAACTGCTAAACCTGAAATTAAAAAAGGGAAAGCCTAATAACGCCTGAATTCCGTTATTGATCATTCAAACTTCCTGGCTTCAGTTATCCCTTTCCAGTTATCAGACCTGAACGGGCTTACTGGAAACCCATCTTTGCTGAAAAGATTTGCATCAACCGGTGCATCCGTCCATGCATAACGTACGGCCACCGGTTGAGTAACTTCATTGCACCATACTTTTACTTTGTCACCATCAGTAATCATTGCCTGGGCATAGTAAAACTTATGATCAGCGCCAGCTAATTCAAACCCTTTAAGGTACCCGTATTTATCCTTTGCCATCAGCCCGTTTTCGGCATGTGTAAAATTCACTACGGCGTATGTACCTGTAAATTCAGCTGATTTAAACATGGGGCTTTCATAAAAACCGTTGAGATGATAAGCCAGGTTTAAAGCTTTACTTGCAAGTCTGTAACCCACATCGGCCTTGTCCTTTGGATGGATGTTGAATGCATCGCCAATATCAGTGGTTACAGCGGCGCCTGTGTTAGGCAGTTGAAGCGTTATGTTTTGTGCTTCCCTTAATTCGGCCCAGCCGCTGCCAATATTACTGTTTTGCGTACCTCCAAAAGAGGCTAACTGGACAAATAAAAACGGAAATTGTTGTTTCCACCTGTTCCTCCAATCGGTGATCAGCAGCGGGAACGTTGTTCGGTATTGAAAAGCTTCATCAGTATTTGATTCCCCCTGGTACCATATTACTCCGGCGATGGAATAAGGTATTAAAGGATTGATCATTGAATTATAAAGCAGAAACGCAGTATTATTGGGCAAGAAATCAAAGTGGTATGGTTTGCTCAAATCAGGCATTGTATGCCAGCCTGCATCTGCTAAATTTACGGTGGTATCAGCAAAGCGGACATAAAGATCGTTACCTGCGCCATTGAGGCCGATACCAAACCATGAAGGGTTTTTCTGTTGTGACATCAATTCTATCAGCAGGCTGTTATCACCGCCTTTCCATGTACCTGCCGGAAGATCAACCTGGTAATTACCAGGCAATGCCCCTTTTTGTACCAGCTTGCCATCGATATAAATAGCCAGGTCGGCATCAGTTTGCCCTAATTTAATAACCGAACTGCGTAAGGAATATGAACTATCTAACTTTATTGTCTTTTGCATGAAACCTTCGCCACGGTATGAATATAATTTCCCCATCCATTCCCATGCACCGGGCGCATTTCCATTTTGCCAGGCAGCAAAGAAAGAAGCCGGTTCCGAGGCCAGTTGTTCGGGGGTATAATTTACTGCCGGCTGTTTGCGGTAAGCATATTCTTTTAATTGACGGTCAACCCTTTGTTTTACGCCATCCCAGGTATCTGGCAGGGCTTTGGCGGCGGGGCTTAATTCAGGCGAGCCAAGCATCGCTTCCCTGCTAATCCAGTCTTCTGCCAGTGTGCCGCCCCAACTGCTGCTAATTAATCCCACGGTAACATGTAAAGTTTGGGCCAGTTTTTTGGCGAAAAAATAGCCTACGGCAGTAAAATCACCAACGGTATTGGTATCGGCCTTTACCCATTGCCCGCCACTTAAATCTTTTTCGGGTTCAAGGCTTATTTTATCAGGTACATGGAACTGCCGGATGGGCATTTGCGCTGAATTTTTTTGCTCCGCCTTGTACCCATAAGCATTCTTTAACTGGAACTCCATGTTTGACTGGCCCGAACATATCCAAACCTCACCGAGCATTACATCACTGTAAACCAACTGCTCACCGCCCGAAGATATTTTCATGATGTATGGGCCGCCTTCCTTCATTGGGTTTAAAATAGCTTTCCAGTTACCCTGCTCATCAGCCCTCACACTGATTGCCTGGCCGTTAAAAGCCACTTTTACCTTTGCTTTTTTTGCACACCAACCCCATACCGGCACTTGCTGGTTACGCTGCAATACCATGTGATCAGCAAATAGCTTTGCAGTGGTAAGCTGGGCATGGGTTTGTGAAAACAGGCATAACAAAAGCAGGGCAACTAATGAAATTCTCATATAATTTTATTTTAGATTTCTGGTAGCGGTAAAAGTAATAAATAAGTAAACAGATACCGAAAATGGGTGATCTTCTCTCTGTAAAGTTTGTCAAATCCCTCGCCAATAGCATTAATATTGGGCATCCTTGCAGTTAAATTTTAGTTATTAACGACTTGTGGATAAATATTAAAAAAAAAGCAAAGCATTTATTTGCATTTTTAAGAAATTTTAACCCTATCAGTGCAATAATGAAATCTTTGGATGATCTGAATAAGGAAGCAAGCGCAATCAATCTAAAAATCAGGAAATTGCTATTGAATAAAAACTGCTTCGATGAAGGCATTGCTGACAAGATTGCTGTAGTTACCACGATTACTACCTTGCGGGAGCAATTGGTAAAGATTCAAAGAGAAATAAGGGAAAGGACTTTTGGAGAAAATAATTCCGACTAATAAAATATCTGCCTTCCGCAAGTTTCAAACGCCCTTGTTTTTGTTCCCATAACATACACCTATAGCGATAACAATTGCACCGTTTTGTGCAATTTATGGCGTCATTTATAAAAATTTTTATTTCTATCCCGGGGTGCAGGCTTTCAATATGTTGTGTTCAATCCCCCTTAAATAAAACAGGCGTTATGTGATTAATAAAACGGTCAATTGTTACCCCATAGTAAGTGTTTATCGTTTTTCTCAAAATTCCCCACTCAGTGAAATAAAAATATTCTTTAATAGCATAAATAATTGTAAATCAGCTATTAATGTAATTTACTTAATATGGGAATGCTTATTGTATTTATAACAATGAAACCTGGTAATATTGAGAATATAAGTTTGTAACTGAAATTACTGTTCAATTAATCCCAACTATATTTTATAGTTAGAACTGCTATATCAATTTTAGGTGCAAAATTTTTAACATAATGAACTTTGATTTTTGACTAATCTAATTAATAAATTATGATAAATAAGGTACTTAAAAAAGTACTTATAAATTATTGCGGAGTGTTGCAATTGTTAGGTTCGGACGCGGCAAACCTTCCGATGTAAAAAGGTTGCCAAAAACCTCCTGATACTGTCGGGAGGTTTTAAACTTTATTTAAAAATCCCATGTTAATTTTAAAGCCTTTAAAACAAGTTTTACCTGCCATGTTAATGTACTTGGAAAATAAAATATCTTACTCCGTTTTTAAACTCTTTATTGGATTTGCCAATGCCGCTTTTACCGATTGGAAACTTACCGTAAGCAGCGTAATGGCAACAGTGCCCAAACCGGTTATTACAAATATCCAGCCCGATATAGCAGACCGGTAATCAAAATTCTGCAGCCAGTTATTCATCAGGTACCAGGCAACCGGGCTGGCAACCAGGAGGGAAATAGCTACCAGGCCAAGAAAATCAGTTGATAACAAGCCCCAAAGGTTGAATACCGAAGCGCCCAAAACCTTGCGTACGCCTATCTCTTTTACACGCTGCTCTGCCATAAATGAGGCCATACCAAACAAACCAAGACAGCTGATGAAGATAGCAAGGCTGGCAAAAAATGCCGCCAGCGTACCTATGCGCTGTTCGTTGCCAAACTTTTTGGCATAGTCAAGGTCGACAAAGCTGTATGAAAACGGTTGTTCGGGGTTAAATTGTTTAAATACTTTCCCAATACTTTCCAGCGCCTGGCTTGCACTCATTTTCGGATTTATCTTTAACAATACTGTGCTGCCAGAGCCTTTGTTCAGAAAAAAAACTGAAGGCTTTACCTGTCCGTAGGGTGAATCGACAATGATATCAGTTATTATGCCGATGATCTTAAACGGGTTGCCATAATATTTCAGGTTATCACCTACTGGTTTTTTCAGCCCCATAAATTTTACAGCAGCCTCATTGATCACCACGGCTGAAGAATCGGTAAGGAAATCCCTGGAGAAATCCCGGCCTTCTTTAAACTGCCAGCCTGCTGTTTTACCATATTCAGGGGATACGCCCGATTGCTGGAAATCTACGCTCAGGTTAGGGTCCTTATCTTTCCACTCAATGGCGCTGGTACTCCCGGCTGCCTGGGTTGGGGCAACGTCACCCTCGGCCATAGACACTACCGCGCCTGTTTTAAACAGTTCGTCTTTTACCGCTTCATAGTCTTTGTGTACCGCGTTGGTAATTATAGGAATAGATACCAGTCCATCACGGCTGTAACCCACAGGGCGGTTTTTAGCAAATTGTATCTGGCGAAATACTACTATCGTTCCGATAATAAGGGTGACCGATACTGTAAACTGGATCACAACAAGCACTTTGCGTGGAATAGCCGCCAACCGCCCAACCCTGAACGAGCCTTTCAGTACCTTAACAGGCTGGAAAGAGGATAGGTACAATGCAGGGTAACTGCCTGCAATTAACCCCGTGAACAAGCTAAAGCCAATACTTAAAATCCAGAATAATGGTGAGCCCCATAGTATGCTCATTGTTTTATCAGACACTTCGTTAAAAAACGGCAAGCTTAATTGAACAAAAAGCAATGCCAGTAAAAAAGCGAATACCACAAATAGTAAAGATTCACTGAAAAACTGGTAGATAAGCTGGCTTCGGAGGGAGCCAACAGCCTTACGGATACCCACTTCACGCGCACGTTTCTCTGACCTGGCGGTGCTTAAATTCATAAAATTAATACAGGCCAGCAACAGCACAAATACACCGATGATGGCAAACATCCAAACATACTGGATGCGGCCGCCAATGTTTTTACCATCTTTAAATTCATCATATAAATGCCAATTGCTCATGGGCTGTAAAAAAAGAGCTGGTTTCTTTTTGGCCAGCACAGCATTCACATTACGCAGTTTTGCATCCCTTATTTTTAAGGAAAGCTCGGCCAGGTCGGCATTATTGCCTGTTTGTACGTAAATGGTGCAAAAATTTGGCCGCCATGGTTCGCGCATCGATTTTATATCGTTGGCATTATAAAACATTTCCCATGAGCCGATAAAGCCCAAATCGGCAAAGGTGGAGTTTTGCGGGAAATCCCGGTAAACGCCCGCTACTTTTGCAATGATCTGGTTATCGATTTTTAAAGTCTTATCTATAGGGTTGGCATCACCAAAATAAGCTTTAGCAGTTGATGCCGAAATAATGATGGACGTAGGATCTTTCAGCGCATTTTTATTGCCTTTCAGCATATCAAGGGTAAACATGGTAGGGCCTTGCGGTTCCATAAAAGTACCGGTGAGGCTTAGTTTCTTATTATCAAGTGCTAACATGTGGCTGCCTACACCTGTAGTCATTACTACATTTTTAAAATCGCTGCCATAGCTTTTGCGCAATTCGGCAGCTAAAGGATAAGGCATCTGATCCCAGGTTTGCACCTCGCCGTTATTGGTCACGTTTTGTTTTACCTGCGCAATATTGTCGTAATTTGACGTGAATTTATCAAACGATAACTCATCCCATATCCAAAGGCCGATGAGCATAGCCACCGCCATGCCAACTGACAACCCAACAATATTAATAAAGGAGTGTACTTTATTTTTAACAAGGTTACGCCACGCAGTTTTGAGGTAGTTTTTGATCATGATTTTAAGCGTTTGATATACACGTCCTAAAATTTCATGCCAATTATTTAAACGTTTATAAACCAGTTATTTATGATGGATATTACTGCTATAAATGTATCACAAACGGACATGTAATTGTCCGGTTTTGGAGAACTATTTTTCCTAGATTTTAGAATTACATTTAAACAAAAATCCCGGGTAGGTTGCCCGGGATCAATACATCAATTTGACAATAAAATATAGATTTCAAAAAATTAAACCCCCAAATCCTGCATAATAGAACTAATCTTCAAATCAAGCTGCTGATCGGTTTCGTGATAAACATCTTTGCTCTTAAGCTTGCCGTTTACACTGCAATAAAACTTAATTTTTGGTTCGGTGCCCGATGGGCGAGCCGAGATAATGCTTCCGTCTGCTGTTATAAATTGCAGCACATCTGATTTAGGTAGTTCAATTGCTTTTGTAGTATTCGTGATCAGGTCGGTTTCAATTCCTTTTTCATAATCTTTAAGTGTAATCACTTTTGATCCCCCCAAAACAGCCGGAGGGCTTGTCCTGAATTTTTCCATCATTTCTTTAATATCTTCCGCCCCTGTTTTCCCTTTTTTGGTGAGTGAGATCAATTTTTCCTTGTAGAGTCCATATTGCACATAAGTATCTATCAGCGCTTCAAATAAGCTGCTTCCTTTATCTTTATAATAAGCAGTCATTTCAGCAATAAACGCGCTCGAAACCACCGCATCTTTATCCCTAACCAACTCACCGATAAGATACCCGTAGCTTTCTTCGCCGCCGCCAATAAAGGTTTGTTTACCCTGCTTTTGGGTCATCAGTTCACCAATATATTTAAAGCCGGTTAAGGTATTGTAGAATGTGACATTCTTTGCTTTCGCGATTTGCTCTATCAGGTTTGTGGTAACTATTGTTTTAACAATATATTCCTTACCGGTAAGCTTGCCATTTTCCTGCCATGCGGTTAGTAAATAATTGATCAGCATGGCGCCGGTTTGGTTACCGTTAAGCAATATAAATTCATTTTCAGTATTCTTCACAGCAATGCCTACGCGGTCGGCATCAGGGTCGGTTGCCAGCACAAGGTCGGCATCTACTTCTTTTGCCTTTCTTAAAGCCAGGGTCAATGCTTCCTTTTCTTCGGGATTTGGATAAATAACGGTTGGGAAATTACCATCCGGCGTTGTTTGTTCATCAACCAATATCACATTCTCAAAACCAAAACGTTTAAGTGCATCCGGCACAAGGGTAATTCCTGTACCATGGATGGGGGAGTAAACAATTTTAAGATCTTTTTGCCTTTTTATCGCTTCTTTTGATACCGAAAGCAAGGTGATCTTATCTAAGTAGAGTTTATCGATTTCCTCGCCCACTTCTTCAATATTAGCATCAACATGGTTAAACTTCACATCATCAATACTCCTTATCGCGGCTACCTCATCCATTACAGCTGTGTCTTCCGGTGAAACAAATTGGCCGCCATCTGCACCGTAAGCTTTATAGCCATTATATTCTTTCGGGTTGTGCGATGCAGTTAGCATAACACCGCTTTTACAACCTAATGTGCGTACTGCAAATGACAGCAGCGGCGTAGGGCGCAGCGCTTTAAAAAAATATACGTATATATCATTTGCTGAAAAAACTTCGGCAGTAATGCGCGAAAAAAGATCGGCGTTATTCCTGCTGTCATGCGCAATGGCTACTTTAACTTTTTCGCCAGGGTAGGCTTTTTTAAGGTAGTTACATAAACCCTGCGTTGCCGACCCGATAGTATATTTATTAATACGGTTGGTTCCCGGCCCCATAATCCCGCGGAGCCCGCCTGTTCCAAATTCAAGGTCCCGGTAAAAAGAATCCGTCAACTCGGTATAAGCCTTTTGATCCAGCAAGCTTTGAATTTCTTGCTTAATGGCAGCATCATAGCTTCCCTGCAGCCATGAATTTATTCTTTTAAGAATAATAGGGTCTAATTCTTGCATATTAATGGTTTATATGTTGGTTTTTATCAGCTTTCAAATATGGTAATAATAACTGTTTAAAATAATATTTGGTTATTGGGCATGCAAATATAAATAGGAAATTTTTGTCCACAGCCTTTCATTATTTTCATTTAAAAGTTGAACGGAAAAATTCATTTACGGAAGGAGAAATACTATTCCTGTTTTTTAAAGAGCTTCTAAAGTCCAATGACTAAACCTGATTTGAATAAATAACTTAATCAAGCTATGCTTTGCGCTTTTTTTATCGTCTCTTCCAAATCGATGCCTTTTCCTAAAACACCTTTAAATAAATCGCCTGTTTCTTTCAACCTGTCAATAGAATTGAATATCGTAAAATCTTTCATGGTTAGCCCCGGTTTAACTTCATCCCATTGCAGCGGCATGGAAACCGTTGCGCCTGGTTTTGGCCGCAGGGAATAAGCCCCGGCAATGGTTGCGCCAGGCCGGTTTTGTAAAAAATCAAGGTACATTTTGCCTTTCCGGTTGGCAACCATACGTTCAAGGGTGGTATAATCCGGTATCTGCTTATTAACCAGTTGCACTATAATTTTGGCAAACAATTGCGATTGCTCATAAGTATATTTTGCATCCAGCGGGATATAAATATGCATGCCTGTTGATCCCGAAGTTTTTGGGTAGGAGGGAACGTCTATAGCATCTAAAACTTTTTTAACCTCCAGCGCCGCCTCAATTACCTGGTCGAAAGTATTTTTATCCGGGTCAAGATCAATCACACAATAATCAGGGTTATCCGGTGATTTTACCCGGCTAAACCAGGGGTTCATTTCAATACAGCCCAAAGAAGCCATCCATAAAAGATAGGCTTCATCCGAACCCACCAAATATTCTTTATGCTCCCCTTCGCTGGTGGTATACGGAAAAGTTTTGGTTACCCAATCCGGCGCTTTGCCTGTTATATCTTTCTGGTAAAAACTTGACCCATGAATACCATCCGGGAAACGGTTAAGGGACATTGGCCTGTCTTTTAAATAAGGCAAAATATATTCGGCCACCTGGTAATAATAATTAAACATGTCACGCTTGGTCACATTATCTTCCGGCCAGTAAACTTTACTTAAATGAGTGAATTTTAATTCATGCCCGCATATTTCCCGCACCTGGGTTTCGTCTTTCGGGTTGAGTAAAGTTTTACGTTCCTTATCTTTTATTGGTGAAACAACTTTCTGATCGTCTGTTTCTGCGACAACTTTTTCGGTGTTTTTCGGGGTTTCCAAAATCACATCTTTAGCTTTTTTATCTGTTCTCATTCCTTTAAATGAAGGTTGTCTGAATATGCCATCCCCGGTTACTTACGCAAACGCTACCTCGCAAACCAACTCCGGCTTTAGCCAGGTGGGTTTGGCGCCTAATCTTTTTGGCCTGAAGCGCGATGGCTTATCTACATCAGGTTCAAATTTAAAGGGGCTTTTATCGGTGATCAGTGGTTTAAATTGCACCATCATTTCTTTTTGCAGCTTGTCAGAAAAACCGGTACCAACCTTTCCAACGTATTGCAATTCGCCTTTATCATATACACCCAGAATTAGTGAACTGAAAGATTTGCGTGTCCCCTCGTTTTTTGTGTAGCCTGCTATTATCACTTCCTGCCTTCGGTGTACCTTTATCTTTAACCACTCTTTCGACCGCAGATCTGATGTGTAAACGCTATCGGCTTTCTTGGCAATGATCCCTTCCAAACCTATCCGCTCTGCTGCTTTAAAAAAATCAATACCACTTGCTTCGAATACCTTGCTTTGCCTTACGCGGTCATCATTTGCGGGGAGTATCTCTTTTAATATGGCCTGCCGTTGTATTAACGGCAATCCCATAAGGTTTTTGCCACCGTACCATAAAATATCAAAAACATAGTAAACCAGGTTCCCGTCAGCCTCGCTCCGCCAGTTTTGTAAAGCTCCGAAATCGGAGATGCCTTTATCATTAAGCACCAATATTTCGCCATCAATAACCGCGTTGATCTTCCATGATTTTAATAATTTGGTAATGGGATAGTATTTATCGAATGACAGGTTATTGCGTGAGATCAGCTCTGCTTCTCCTTTATTAATGGTGGCTATCGCCCGGTAACCGTCCCATTTAACCTCATATAGCCAGTCCGGATCATCAAACGGCTTGTCCACCAGGGTGGCTTTCATCGGTTTTATGTTGGTTGGTATGGATGACTTAGGCGCCGATTTTAATAGTGCCGCTACATCAAACCCCGAAGAATCTAAAGTTTCCTTATCCGGTATTGCCGGAACTTTTTTTTTAATATTTTCTTCTTCTTTTACATCTTCATCATGCCCGTGCTGCCATACTTTTTCGCTTGTCTTTTCCATTTTTTCAATGGTCTTGCCCGATAATACCGACTTATCCTTTTTAGTAATATCTGCCGGGGATGCAAATTCATCATTGTGTTTTATCAGCAGCCAGCCGTTCTCGCCCATTCCGTGGGTTTTTACCAGAGCAAACTCGCCTTTTAGTTTTTCGCCATACAATTTTATTTTTAATGCCCCTGTTTCCAATTGCTTAAGCAAAACTTTTTCCTGCGCCTTTTTACCCTCAATCTTATCTATCGGTTCGTAAGTGCCTTCATCCCAAACTATCACTGTTCCGCCGCCGTATTGCCCTTGCGGGATGATACCTTCAAAGTTGCGATAGTCAAACGGGTGGTCTTCCACCATCATGGCAAGCCTTTTTACTTTAGGGTCAGTAGAAGGGCCTTTTGGTATTGCCCAGCTTTTTAATACGCCATCCATTTCCAGGCGGAAATCATAATGCAAACGTGTAGCGTCATGTTCTTGTATAACAAACATCAAATGATCCTTATCCTTGCTTCTCCCGGCTTTTGGTTCAGCAGTTTTTGTAAAGTCACGCTTTTCGGCATATTTTTGCAGGCTCATACTTTAATCCTATTAATCTTAAGCTGTTTTTCGACGGCTAAAGTTGAATTTCCAACCGCCCTTATAGCTGATTTTAATTGTTCATAAGTTAACCCAAATTTATTCGACCAATATTCCATTTCGTACGCTTCAGCAGGATTGATCCTCTCCCGGTTTACACTCCCCTTTTTAGATTTATCATCCATAATTAAGCTATAATTGATTTATGTTTATAACAATAAGGCATATTGAATGGTTTGATAAATTTAATAATTGATAACGAACGTTTTAAATTTGAGAGCAATGACTGAAAAAAACCGGTCCGTTTACTAAACAAACCCACCTTTAGAAAAGTTATTTGAAACATGACTAATAAACAATCGGATTTTTTCATGTACATCATTAAATGTCTTATTGGTGTTGCCATTGGGTTTTACTTATACCGCAAATATCCTGAAATAGGGGAATGGTGCCTGATCTCCATTGTTTTGGTATTGTCCCCTGATCGCAAGGATGCCATGAACCTTGCCCTTATCCGTATCAAGGCTAACATGGTGGGGGCCGGCATTGGGTTAACTCTCTTCTTTATTCACCCAATGAACTTGCTGATGATGAGTATAGGGGTTACCCTGACCATTATTACCTGCCGGTTATTAAAACTGCAGGAGGTAACCAGGGCAGCGGCTGTTGCTGTTATAATAATATTATTGCATCAAAAGGGGCAATATTTTTGGGATGTGGCGCTTGAACGTGCCGGGGGAGTGTTAGGAGGTTGTCTCATCGCTATGCTAATTACCTATACTTTTCATGTAACAATTAGAAAATTTAAATGGTAAGCAATAGCCATACTGCTTTGTCTTTATGCGGATTTTCAGCAGTTACAGCTAAACATACTTTTGGACTGCGGATATTAGTTCATGGGGTTGAAATGGTTTCAACATGCAGTCATTAAAACCGCTGGCCAGCAAATCATCCAGCATTTGCTGGTCTACAAGGGAAGCGGTCAGGGCAACTACGGGGACATGCGGATATAGTTTTTTTATTTCATATATTGCTGTATATCCGTTCATTACCGGCATTTCAAGGTCCAGTAATATAAGCTGGAAAGCAACATCACCGGCAAGGGTATCAAGGGCCTCTTTACCATCATAAGCGCTGGTGACGATTGCTTTGCTACCCGTTAATATTTTTTTAGTGATCATCATATTGATCTTATTATCTTCTACTAACAGAATACTGACCCCAGACAGATTGCCTTCATCGCTATTTTCAGATGCCGGGTTAAGTTGGTGCTTATCAGCATAATCAAATTCAATATCAAAAATAAACTTGCTGCCTTTCCCTTTTTCACTTTCCAAAGTAAGGGTACTCCCCATTAATTTTAATAAGCGAACGCAAATATTTAAGCCCAGGCCTGTACCTGTTAATTCTCTGGTGTTTTCGTCATAAACCTGCCAAAAACTTTCAAAAATTCTTTCCTGGTTGGCAGTATCTATACCCATACCGGTATCCTCAACACTAAAAGTAATCATTATGCTGCGCTCATTTATGTTTTTGCTAACCGCTTTTAATGTTACAAAACCTGATTTTGTAAATTTAAGCGCGTTAGTGAAAAGGTTGTTGAATACCTGTACTAACCTAAGATCATCAGCAAGCACCAAAACATCAATTTCAGGGGCCACTTCAACTTTTATATCTACATTTTTTTCTATTGATAGCGCTATAAATGGCTTAATGGTTTTTGAAAGCAACTGGCTAAGATTGACTTTTACGGGATGTAATTCTAATTTCCCTGCTTCTATTTTATTAAAGTCGAGTATGTCATTTACCTGTTGGAGCATGTGGTCAGAGCAGTATTGAAGAATTTGTATATATTCTTCTTGTTTTACCTTGTCTTGTTCATTTTTCAATAAGTTAACAACACCAATAATGCCATTAAGGGGAGTGCGGAGCTCATGCCCCATAGTAGCCAGGAACTGCGCTTTCGTATCGATAACCCGGTTGCTTTGCTCCACCAATTCTTCAATATATTTTTTTTCAAAGAAAATATAGAGCGTTGCGAAAATAATGGTAGTGCTAATAGCTGTTATCCTGTTAGCTAAAGCCAGCCTGTTGATCTGGTGAAGGGTGAAACTTTCAAGCGGCTTTGCATATCTGCCTACGCAAATACAAACAAGGAAGGAAAAGATGATAATGGAAATAAAAATAAATGATTTCTTATACTTTGTTTGCTTAAGGTTAATGAGCAATGGGACTGCAATGAGTAAAGGAAAAAAATACAGGTACTGTTCGGATTGCAAGCCTTCCATAACGGCGGAGAAGATAAGCCATGCGCAAACCATGGAAATGATAGAAACAGTCAGATCATTTATTGCCTCGTTGTATTTTAACAGCATGAACATTAGAATAGAAAAGCAGAAACAAGCCACTAAAAAGGAAGAAACATACATTCCTATAGCTGAATCGAAAATAGAAAGGCATATCCCCATAAATAGCATGGCAAGACCGATCTGATAAGTTCTTTTCGGAACCTCTTTTAAATCAAAAAGAGGATTCAGATGCTTATTGTCGGGCTGGATAACCTGGTGGTATTTATCAGTAGTGTTTCCCATGCCTATCGTTGATGCGTTTTAAGGGTACTTACCTTTTAGGCACCCTTGCCAGTTCAAACATACTCATACTTAAATAAAACAACAAAACCCGGCGGAAGCCAGGTTTTATTACTTTGTGGTATCAGCTGGAATCGAACCAGCGACACAAGGATTTTCAGTCCTTTGCTCTACCGACTGAGCTATGATACCGCCCGTTTAAGGACTGCAAATGTAGCGTTTTTTTTATTTTACCTTAACTTTTTTTTCATTTTGTTGAAAGGTTGAAATGTTGAAAGGTTGGAATGTTAAAATAACTGATAGGTCAAAAAGTTTTCAATCCACAACCGGTTGATTTTAAATTGGATAAAGAGACTTGCTGGATTCAATCCCAAAAACACCCTATAACTTTCACAACATTTCGACAATAAAAATAACATTCCAACCTTCCAACATTTCAACATTACAACAATAAACTTATATTTGAAAAATTACTATGCACGCATAATGATTGCACAAATCCTGTTTATTATCATCCTGGCAACTGCTATTTACCTGTTTAGTAAAAATGCAGGTAAAATACGGCGCAATATATTGTTGGGGAAAGATACAGACCGCTCTGACAATCCTGCCCTGCGCTGGAAGACTATGGCGAAGATAGCTTTAGGTCAAACAAAAATGGTAAAACGTCCGCTTGCCGCTATAATGCACTTTTTTATTTATGTGGGCTTTGTCATCATCAACCTGGAGGTACTGGAGATCATGATAGATGGCGTCTTCGGTTCCCACCGGATTTTCTCAAAACCGCTGGGCAGCTTGTACGGCCTGCTGATTGGCGGGTTCGAATTTTTAGCGGTTTTGGTGCTGATCGCATGTGTTACTTTCTTGGCGAGGCGAAACATCGCCCATTTAAAACGTTTCAGCGGCGTGGAGATGACTGAATGGCCAAAATCAGATGCCAACTATATCCTGATCATTGAGATACTGCTAATGACCGCCTTTTTAACCATGAACGCTGCCGATCATAAACTACAGTTGTTAAATTTTGGTCATTATATAAAGGCAGGGAGTTTCCCGGTGAGCCGGTTTATTGGGCCGCTGTTGCCTGATAATGCAAATTCGCTCGAAATTATTGAAAGGGTTTGTTGGTGGTTCCATATCATAGGGATACTGGCTTTTTTAAATTATCTGCCCTATTCCAAGCATTTTCATATCCTGCTGGCATTTCCAAATACCTATTATTCAAACTTAAATCCGAAAGGGCAGTTTACAAATATGGCATCGGTTACCAACGAGGTTAAAGCCATGCTTGATCCTTCATTTGTGCCCGAAAGCACGGGCGAACCCGGTCGTTTCGGCGCAAAAGATGTAACCGACCTGACCTGGAAAAATCTGATGGAAGCTTATACCTGTACTGAATGTGGCCGGTGCACCTCGGTTTGCCCGGCAAATCAGACGGGGAAATTGCTGTCGCCCCGCAAAATCATGATGGATACCCGCGACCGTATTACCGAAGTAGGTAACAACATTGACAAGCATGGCAAAGACCATAATGATGGTAAAGCATTATTGGATGATTACATCACCCGCGAAGAGCTTTGGGCCTGCACCACCTGTAATGCCTGCACGGACGCCTGCCCGGTAAACATTAATCCGCTTGAAATTATAACCGAAATGCGCCGCTATATTGTTATGGAAGAATCGCAGGCGCCCGCAAGCCTGAACAATATGTTTGGCAACGTGGAAAATAACGGTGCGCCGTGGAAATATAGCAATGCGGATAGGCTGAACTGGAAGGAGGGTCATTAGGTCATTGGGTCATTAAGTCATTGTTAAATTGGCTTATTGATCAATCACCTAACGCCCCAATCAATAATGACTTAATGACCCAATGACCAATGACTAACGAAATAAAAGTCCCCACTATGGCAGAAATGTCGGCGTCCGGCAAAAAGCCCGAAATATTATTTTGGGTGGGATGTGCCGGCAGCTTTGACGAACGTGCCCAAAAAATTACGCGGGATATTTGCAAAATATTAAATCATGTGGGTATCAGCTTTGCCGTGCTGGGGACAGAGGAAAGCTGCACGGGTGATCCTGCTAAACGGGCCGGCAATGAATTTTTATTCCAGATGCAGGCGATGGCCAATATACAAGTGCTGGATGCTTATGAAATAAAGAAAATAGTAACAGGCTGCCCACACTGTTTTAATACGATTAAAAATGAATACCCCGGCTTAGGCGGTAATTACGAAGTGATCCATCATTCGCAGTTGATACAGCAACTGATAGATGAAGGCAAACTAAAGGCCGAAGGCGGCGAGAGCTTTAAAGGCAAACGCATCACGTATCACGATCCCTGTTATTTAGGCCGTGGAAACAATGTTTACGAGGCTCCCCGTGCAGCATTGGAAATTTTAGATGCCGAACTGGTGGAAATGAAACGCTGCAAATCAAACGGCCTTTGCTGTGGCGCCGGTGGTGCGCAAATGTTTAAAGAACCCGAAAAAGGCAAAAAAGATATCAATGTTGAACGGATGGTTGATATCCTTGAATCAAAAGCACAGGTAGTGGCTGCTGCCTGCCCTTTTTGCATGACGATGCTGCGTGATGGCGTAAAGCATGAGAATAAAGAGCAGGAAATACAGGTGCTGGATATTGCAGAGATTACTGTGAGGGTAAATGGCCTATAAAATACTCCCTATTGGTATAAACTTCGTTTGGCAATCGTTGAAATGCAAAGGTCAGCCTGGCTACAAACTAATTTTTTTGAGCCGGCGTAATCCTGAATTCTGTTTTGTAATTGTTCCTTAATATGCCGATATACTGAAACTGGCCAATTTTATCTTCCGTCAACATTTTAAACAGCGCATCGGAAGTTTCAACCATTTGATTATTTAGCGACAAAATAATATCACCGCTTAATATTCCTGCTTTTTGGGCAGGGCTGCCATCAGCCACAGCTGAAATAAATAAAGCTTGCTTATTTGGCAGCTGGTGAATGGCCCTTAATTTAGGAACCAAATCAATTTGCTGCATTACCACCCCCAGGTATGCCCTTTTTACTTTTCCAAATCTTATCAGCTGGTTAGCTATTTCTTTTGCAGTAGTAATACTGATTGCAAAACAAAGTCCCTGTGCGCCACGTATGGTAGCTGTATTTACACCTACTACTTCGCCGTCTGTATTTATTAACGGGCCGCCTGAGTTACCGGGATTAAGGGCAGCATCGGTTTGAATCATGCTGTCCATCATTCTTCCCGTTTGGCCTTCAAGTGTCCGACCTAAGGCGCTCACCACGCCTGCCGTAACCGTGTGCTGGAAACCCAGCGGGTTGCCTATAGCAATAACAAGCTGGCCAATTTTTAATATTTCTGCATCACCAAGTTTTGCCGGGGTGAAGTCAGCCTCTGAAATTTTTAATATAGCAAGATCTGTATCAGGGTCTTCGCCGATAAGGGTAGCTAACCTGGTGCCGCCATCATAAAGCTTAACTTTTATGATCTCTGCATTATGCACAACATGACTATTGGTGAATAAAAATCCATCAGATGAAAATAAAAACCCGGAACCTGTCCCCACCGGGACTTCCTTGTTTTTATCTTTTTTATAAAGCTCGATTTTTACGACCGCTGTTTTAACTTTTTCAACAGCATCAATGATGGTCGTTGAATATGAATCCAATTGTTATCCTTTTTTAATAGAGACAACAAATCGTATTCCCATTTGAAAAACTGGCATAAAACCTGATATTATGTCTTGTTTTTTTAATAAAACCGGCTTTGATGGCACTTGTGTTAAGTCAAAAGTCTTGAGTCTAAAGTCCTAAGTCCTTTTCTTACTCAAGACTAAAGATTTTCGACTCAGGACTAAACTTCTATAACCCTTTCGCTTTAAAATAATTCAAAGCCTCCTGTAAACTGTCCAGGCGTTCGGGCCCCATATTTTTAACCGGGAGGTTAAGTACGGTGGTCATCGAGTCAATATCATCGGTTTGTACTATGATGTCGTCTGCTATTGTTTTTAGCTGTAGCGTTCCCTTATTGGTGTTGCCAAAATAATCCAGATCGTTAAATCGATGAAGGTTAAAGGAAAAATATTCATGCCTGTTTTTAGCATAGGTTTTACGCAGGCGGATAAAATAATCAGGAGTTACTGAAAGTTCTACTTTTTTAAGTTTTGTATCTCCAGACGGATCATAGGATTGCGATAAACACCTGTTTGTCCATGCGAGCCAATCCTGTTCATCAAAACTATATTTGAAGCAATAATTAACAGCCACAACAAAAATAATGGCTGCTAACAGGAGCGTTTTTTTAATCTTAAGCAGAACTGAACTTTGCATGACAACAAAATTAAAACCGAAGTTAATAAAATGCATAGCTTTGTAGATGCAATTTTCAGAAAATTCACGGGTTTGGGTTTACCAGTCGGATAAAAAGCTGTCGGATAGTGAAGCAGAGCAGGTACAAATTCAGCTGAACAACTTTGCAAAAAGCTGGACAGCCCACAATAACCAGCTAAAAGCTAAAGGCGAAGTACGGTATAACCGTTTTATAATTTTGATTGTTGACGAAGGCCAGGCAGGCGCCAGCGGCTGCTCTATTGATAAATCGGTACATTTTATAAAACACATGGAGCAACAATATAATATTAACCTGCTCGACCGTTTTAACCTTGCTTATCGCGAAGGGAATGAGGTGCTTTCTGCTCCACGGCATGATTTTGAGGAGATGCTTAAACAAGGCAATATCAATTCCAATACCATTGTATTTAATAACATGGTACAGAATTTAAAAGAGCTGCAAACCAAATGGGAAGTGCCGTTTAAGGATAGCTGGCACGCCAATGTATTTCAAGATTTGTTACGCAAGCCCTCATTTTAATTTGCCGCCACTTCCCGAATTCTAAAAGCATCGTTTATATAAATATTCCCGGATAAGTCGACGTTGATTCCATAAGGATTGATTAGCGAATAGGCGGTGGCGTGTATCCCGTTACCGTCGTACCCACTGAACCCTGTTCCTGCTATTGTAGTTATAATTCCCGTTACTCCATTAACTTTTCGAACGGTGAAATTTCCTTTGTCGCAAAAAAAGATGTTGCCATTGATATCTACTTTAAGTCCATAGGGTGAATTTAATCGCGCACTTGTTGCAGCAGCTCCGTCAGTCGCACTGCCTGCAATTCCGGTCCCTGCAACTGTAGTAATTATGTTTGTTGAGTTGTTGATTTTTCTAATACAATTATGGGCATAATCTGAAAAAAACAAGTTGCCATTGCCATCCATACAAATATCCAAGACCGACAAATTTGCTGAAGTTGCAGTGCCGCCATCACCTGTATAACCACTGTAGCCCGTGCCGGCAATCGTGTTGATTGTTGCGTTGGCTGCTGAAATCATTCGAATCCGGTTATTGCCAACATCTGCTACATATATATTCCCCGCTGCATCCAACGTTATTCCCTGTGGTTGGTTAAGGGTTGAGTTGGCAGCTGGGCCGCCATCACCTGAAAATCCTCCTACATCCGCACCTGGAAAAGCCAGGTTTCCGGCAAGGCATGTAATTGTACCGTCTGCTGCAGAAATTTTGTCTACTCTGTTTCCGCCAGTTCCTTCGGTGAAATAAATGTTACCTGCTAGATCCTCGTTCAGGAATTCGGGATTTACGAGATTTTCGGCCGTAGCAGCAATTCCGTTTACAAATCCCAGCGGATTTGTACTCCCGGTCCCGGCTATTGTAGTAATTATACCGGTGGTCATTGTTATTTTTCTGATGACAGAATTCTCATGGTCTACAAACAGGATGTTGCCTTGCTGATCTACTATTATCCCTCCCTGGCCATATAGCCCTGCCTGGATAGCAAGCCCTCCATTGCCATAATATCCAGGGCCCGATGATGAACCGGCAACTGTGCTAATTGCAGGGGATGTGATTGGCGATTTATTTATTTTAACGTAACTGTGAAGTGTCGGCCCGGAAATGGTAAAAACCAGTGAGTCTGCTGTTAATTTTTTTACAAAGTAAACCAGTTCTCCTAACGTTGTCTGGGTGGGGCCGATGTAAATCGAGTCCACGACCGGCTTCCAAAATCCCTGCGCCGGGGGCTGACTCTTCACAGTGTCCATAAAATAAAACTGGTCAGTTCCGAAGTATAATTCTGCCTTATCAACAGCGTTACTGGCAGTGGGTGTCCACCATCCGGTTAAAACGGAAACATTTAATGTTGTCGATTGAGTAGGAGTGGTAGTGGTCGTTGTAACTATTGGTTTTGGGGTATTTTTAACGCTGCATGAAGCAATCATTATATAAAGCACGACTAAATAATTAGTGTGAAAACGTTTATCCATTTTTTAGTATTTCATGCAATTTAACTATTTCTTACAACATTTGGATAGCAAAATTTAAAGGCTGATAAGGTCCAATTTTTTGCGGGTAAATATCTGTTAGGACTACCACTGAAAACTATGTGTTGCTTATAACTAACGACAGGTAAACTTTTAAAATTTTTCCGAGAGGAAACCAACTACAACACCCGCGTCGATGCTTATATCGCTAAATCAGAGCATTTTATTAAACACCTTGAACAGGAATATCACATTGTACTGTTGGATCGCTTGAACTTGGCTTACCGCGAAGCTAGCGAGATGCAGTCGACGCCCCGCGCCGTTTTCTAAGACCTTCTCAAACGAGGAACCATCAATACCGAACCTATCCTATTTAACAATATGGTACAGAACCTGAACGAACTCCAAACCAAATGGGAAGTTCCTTTTAAAGACAGCTGGTGCGTACAACTTTTCAGGGACTTGGTGACCAATTAGGCATTGACAAGTCGTGTCATTAACTGAGCGCGTTAGTCTGATTCGAAAAAAAACACGTCTTAATGCCCCGGTGACTCAACGACTGTTTATATTTGAGTTATGGAAAAATATGATCCGCGCGTAGACGCCTATATCGCCAAATCAGCCGATTTTGCCCAGCCAATTTTGAAACACCTAAGGCAACTGGTACACTCGGTTTCGCCTTTATTAACCGAAACAATGAAATGGGGCTTCCCGTTTTTTGACTATAACGGGTCGGTTTGCCAGATGGCCGCTTTTAAAGAGCACATGGGTTTTGGGTTCTGGAAGCAGCGGCAATTGAATGACCCGGGTAAATTAATTAAGGAGGAAGACGGTACCGCAGGGAGTTTTGGAAAGATCACGAGTTTAAGTGATCTCCCTTCCGATGATATTTTAATTGATTTTATAAAGCAGGCCATGCTGCTGAATGAGGCTGGCAATAAAAAGCCTGCGGTAAAAAAAGAAACGGCCCCCAAAGCCGCTATTGAAATGCCTGTTGATTTTGCCGATCTGTTAGCTGCAAATCCCAAAGCACAGGAAGTTTACAATAAATTCAGCCCATCGCATAAGCGGGAATATTTGGAATGGATAGTGGATGCAAAATCAGATGCCACCCGCCAGAAAAGAATGGAAACAGCTATTGAACAGATAGTTGAAGGAAAATCAAGGCATTGGAAATATCAGGCCCCCTAACCCCCTAAAGGGGGAATTTTAAAGGTGCTGCTTTGAATGTGTTATCTTAAGGGAATGGAAAATAAAGAAATCAGAGACTTACAAAACAATGGTTATTTCGTAGGAATTATAGATGGTGCAAAATGCGTGGATTTAAGATCATCAATCGCTCATATTGCGTCAGCATTTAAATTTCCAGACTATTATGGAGAAAATCTGGATGCTTTTGATGAATGTATAAATGACCTGGAATGGTTAACTGAATCTAATTATGCAATTGTGATAGAAAATTCTAACCTTTTGATGGTTGAGGATACAAAAGATAATAAACTCTATTTAATAAATTTGCTGGATGACGTTTCAAGCGAATGGTCAGGTGCGTCTAATAATAAAATTGACGATCCCTCTAAACGAAAGGCTGATTTTAAAGTAATATATAATTAACTACCATCCCAACAAATAAATCAAAAACTCCCCCTTAGGGGGTCGGGGGGCTAAAACTCCAGAGGCCCCAGTCTCCTCATGTTTTTCATGATCAAATATTGCCGATGCCTTAAATACCTTGTAGGGTTAGTAGCCGACCATTTTAGCGGGCTTGGAAAAATTACCGCTATTGCCGCAGCTTCCTGGTTTGTTAGCTGGGAGGCAGGTTTATGAAAATAGGCTTGCGATGCTGCTTCTACGCCATAAATACCATCACCGGTTTCAATTACATTCAGGTAAACTTCCATTATGCGTTTTTTACCCCAGAAAACTTCCATCAGCAGGGTAAACCAGGCTTCAAAACCTTTACGGATTATCGATCTGCCCGGCCATAAAAAAACATTTTTTGCTGTTTGCTGTGATATGGTGCTTCCGCCGATGAGCTTTTTACTTTTCTCGTTCTTTTTGTAGGCCTTTTCAATAGCATTAAAATCAAAACCATGATTTTCTAAAAATGTCTGGTCTTCAGCAGCAACAGCAGCGAGTTTCATCCGGTCGCCAATCTCATCAAAGTTTTTCCATTGCTTGTCAATCTTCCAGTCTTTGCCTGCGGCTTTTCGTTCAAAACCACGCTGGATCATCAGGAAAGTTATAGGTGGATTAACAAAACGGTACAGCACAACAAAAAAAACACTGCTGCCTACAAAAAATATAAATAAAAGCTTTATTGTCCGGAATATGAGCCTGAATATACCACCCTTAAAAAAGCCTTTTGAATTTCTGGCGCCGGATTTTCGATTTTGGGATGAATTATTATTCCGGGCAGTTTTCATTTTTTAAAAGTACAAAATTCAGCATCGCTTTAATAAAAGTTCAAAAAAATGGCATGGCAATCAAAAATTACCATGCCCATTACGATATTGGATATTTCGCCTCACCTAAACTGCGTAGTAATCATGAATACCGTTAAAAAAACAAATCATCTGTGAATAATCCTCTCCAAAGGAGAGGACTTTAACTTCGCTCTTTTTTAGAACCCTCTCCTTTGGAGAGGGCAGGGTGAGGCAACCAGGATATGTGAGAAACAATCAATTGTCAAATACCATCAATTAAACACATTGTAATTCATTTTATAAATTAAAATTCCATGTAGCCTTTGCTGCAACCTGGCTATAGCCGCCGCCCGGTTCAACCCGGTTTTCGTATGCTAAGCCAATGTCAAGGTGGGTTTTTCGGCTGTAGCCTACAGGGAATGTGTACCCTATGCCCGGAGAATAAATAAATGCGGTAGTTTGCCCGGTATAGTCTTCAGGATAAGTATTTACATTAAATGAAGCCCCGGCATAACCTTCTATAAAGAAATGAGGCGCAACGTATAATTTAATACCAGCTTCAACGGGTATAAAAGATGCAACTGATCCATAAGAATAGGTTGAGGCACCAAAACCGTTACCATAATAACCAAAAGAATAACCGCCCTGGGATACATAAAACGTATAACCTGTTGTTAACAGGAAGCTTGCGGACGACTTATTAATGGGAAATTCAAGATTAACTGATATTCCCCCTGCTTCAGGGTAAGCGCCGGAAGCCGCGCCTACGGCAAAGCCGGAACTAAGGCCAATGCCGATTTTTGGCGAAGGGGTGGTAGTATTATTATAATACTGTGCAGAAGCAACATAAAATGTGCCTGCTAAGATTGTTAATAAGAGAAAAAGTTTTTTCATCGATTTTATATTAATTTTAAAAGGAACGCAAAGGAATTAATTAAATTTCATAGGTCGTTACCAAAAATGAAATTGTATTGTAATCTTTACCTTTTTCGATTTCGGATTTCGGAGTTTCGATTTCGGATTGTTAAATGTATTAGACTCTAAATAAAATCTTAGGGGCCAAAGAAAAAGGTGTCCTGCTTTCACAAAACACCTTTAATATCTCTTAATTTCTAATTCCGAAATCGAAAATCCGTCCCGATAGCTATCGGGATCCAAAATTATTCAGCTACTACTGAAAAAGGTACCTGTACCTTTACTTCTTTATGCAGGTTAATGTTAGCAACATAATCACCAACAAATTTAGGCTCCTGGTCAAAAGTAATACGGCGGCGGTCAACTTCAAAGCCTTCTTTTTTCAAAGCATCAGCTATCTGAATAGTATTGATAGCGCCGAATATTTTACCGCTTTCGCCTGCTTTAGCGCCAATGGTAAGTTTTACACCTTCCAAACGGGCAGCAATAGCATCGGCATCTTTACGGATCTTTTCTTGTTTAAACTGCGCCTGTTTAAGGTTTTCAGCTAAAACTTTGCGGGCCGATTCAGTTGCCTGTATCGCATAACCCTTAGGGATAAGGTAATTACGGCCATAACCTGGTTTTACATTTACGATATCGTCTTTATCACCGAGGCTTTTTACGTCTTGTTTTAAAATAACTTCCATTTTTGTGCCTCCCGATTATTTTAATGAATCTGTAACATAAGGTAATAAACCAATATGGCGGGCGCGTTTAACAGCCTGTGCCACTTTGCGCTGAAACTTTAACGAAGTACCTGTTAAACGGCGTGGTAATACTTTACCCTGGTCGTTAATAAACTTCAATAAAAAGTTAGCGTCTTTGTAATCGATATACTTAATCCCGTTCTTTTTAAAACGGCAGTATTTTTTACGTGTATCCTCCACTTTGGGGGCAGTAACGTATTTAATTTGATCATTTGCCATTAGCGTGCAGCCTCCTCTGTTTTAACCGGTTTCTTTTGGTTGAATGCGCCGCTGCGTTTTTTCTCATTGTAAGCGATGGCATGTTTGTCCAAAGCGATAGTGAGGAAACGCAAAACACGCTCGTCGCGCCTTAATTCGATCTCCAGTTTGTTAATTAAATCACCCGGAGCCCTGAATTCAGTTAAGTGATAGTACCCAGTCGTCTTTTTTTGGATTGGGTACGCAAGTTTTCTCAAACCCCAATTATCCTCCTGGACAATTTCGGCTCCGTTATCAGTAATGAATTTGCTGTATTTGGCAATAGCCTCTGCAGCAACCTCAACTGACAACAACGGGGTTAGAACGATCACGATTTCGTACTGTTGCATTGTTATACTTTGATTTTTAATAAATTACCCGCTATTACGGGGCTGCAAAGATAGATATTTTTGTGAAAAAATGTATACTTTTTTCACAAAATTGTGCAGTGGAAGTTTTTGAGGTTGTTTTGTGTTTGGCTGTGCAATTGTTTAGAGAAAAAAATGATTTCACGAAAAATAGTAGAGACGCGATACTTCGCGTCTAAATTGATATTTGATGACAAATATGGCGACTTCATCAATATGGCAATTAACTGCCAACTGCCACTGCTAACTGCCTACTAAAAATATGGGGGCTATCCGCTCATACTGCACAGGCCGGTATTCGCTCCTATCCCTGGCGCGATGATCCTTGGTTAATTTAATTTGTTTATTTTGTATCACTGTTGGTTATTAATTCGTATTTGAACTAAAAACGATAATTGCCATGAAAAAACCCGTCATCCTGGTTGGATCGCTTTTAATTTGTTTGGCGTTCGCATCCTGTTTAAAAGACCATTTGAATAAGCTAACCCCTATCCCTGTTACGACTTCAAATCTTGCAAGTAAATGGACACTGGTAAATGATACTACAACAACCTCTTTTTGGGGTATTTGGGGTGGCAGGGCGCCTGTAGGTTCAAACTACATTGGGCAGCCCGGTGATTATTATACTTTTACTTCATATGGTAAATTGTACATCCATCAAAATACCACCATCGATACACAAACCTATAAGTTAGGCCATGATACGGTTTGGATAAGAACTGCTTACATCGACGGTGAAACCAACCAGGTGGATTCGACTTATAACCCCTGGTATATCATCACAAGCCTTACCAGTGATAAGTGCACCCTAACGTCGTTTTTCATAACCCCCGAAACAACTTACAATAGCGTTATCAATTTAAGCAGGTAAGTTTGAAAGCGTAAAAAGGAACTTGTTATTTAAGAAGCTGCCACTGGTCCCCATGGCTATCCGTGCTGATGTTTTAACAATATGGGCGCCCGGGCGGGTTTCCGCTCATACTGCATAAGCCTTAAGCGCAAGGCCGGTATCCGTTGCTATCTCTGGCGCAAAAATGAATCGCCTTTTTATGAGAGGTGTGACAGTTAATTGACAAAACAATTCCTAATTTCGCTTTATCTAACTACAAAAACAACTTATGAATATTCCAAAAACAATAACTATTGCAGGTAAAAGCAATCATCCCCTAACCGTTAACCGCCTCGGCTACGGCACCATGCGTCTAACCGGCGAAGGCATTTACGGCGAACCGCCAAACAGGCCCGAAGCTTTGCAAATTTTAAAACAGGCTGTTAAAAGCGGCATCAATTTTTTAGATACGGCTGATTATTATGGCGAAGATGTAACCAACCGCCTAATAGCCGAAGCATTATACCCTTACCCGGCCGACCTGGTAATTTGCACCAAAGTAGGCGGTGCACGTAAACCTGATAAAAGCTGGATACCTTATAATACCCCCGAAAACTTGCGCAGCAGTATTGATAACAACCTGCGCACGCTTAAGATTGAGCAGGTAACGCTGGTACATTTCAGGTCGATAGCCGGACATGGCGCACCTTTTAAGGAATCGATGGATGCTATGTTTGAGATGCAAAAAGAAGGGAAAATCCTTCATGTGGGCGTTAGCAATGTAACCCGCGATGAACTGGAAACAGCAATGACAATGGGCGAGATTGCTACTGTAGAAAATATGTACGGACACGCGCAGCGCACTACCCATGGAGCAGGACATATGGTGAGTAATGGCGGCGAAGAAGTGCTGGATATTTGCGAGAAAAACGGGATACCGTTGGTTCCCTATTTTTCACTTTTCCTGTCGATGCCAAAAAAGGACACCGGCATAGCTGAAATCGCAAAAAAATACGGCATCAGCGAAGTACAGGCAAATATAGCCTGGCTGCTGCACCGTTCGCCATGGATATTGCCTATACCGGGGACGTCGTCGCTAAAGCATTTCGAGGAAAACATGGCGGCGGCTGATATTGCATTGACGGAGGAAGATATGGCGTTTTTAGGGTAACCCGCCGTCGCTGAAGCTATGGCGGGCGAGGAAGGACATGAATTTCCTGGAGTAGTAGAAAGTCTTCAGCTATCGAAAAAATAAATTTTCAGGGTGTGCTGTATCGTAGGGGCGAATAATTGCGTATAGTTGTTAAACCACTAAAAAACCCCTTAAGTCATGAGAAACCCTGCCATTTGTATGCTGATTTTTATGATATTCGCTATTTTGACGTCCTGTTTAAAAGAAAATGTAAACACAATGGAGCCTTCTTCTTCGCTTATCGGAAGCAACTGGACTGTTGTGAACGATGCTACCAGTGAAAGCGCCGGGGCAAGTACGCCGGCAAGGAGTTCAAATTATATCGGCAAAGCCGGCGACTATTTCAATTTCACCACATACGGCAAATTATATTGGAGCATTAACGGGCAAAGGGATACCGCAACCTACCTGATCAGCGGCGATACCATAAAATTCAAGTCTGCCTATATCGATGGACAAACCAATATGGTCGATTCAGCATACTATCCCATTTATACAATTAGTAATCTTACCAATCATACCTGCACCTTATTTAATAGTATGATATTCTTCGGTTTAAATGGCTCCGGAGGGCCTGTTTTAACTACCATAAATTTGAAAAAATAACTTTTGGAGTCGTTATAATGCCACCGAAGCGCAGATCAATATAGCCTGGCTGCTGCAGTGATGAGGTGCTGATATAAGTTCAGCATAACATTTTGTTTTACATATTCATATTGTAAATTTACAGCAACTGAATTACTTGTTTTATCTGAAAAATCATTCTCGTATGATAAAAAATAAATATAACCCAGCCGAAGATAATGATTTAATAATAGCATCATTAGCTCCTGGCGATGACGATGATGCTAACGATGAAGACGGCGATTGGTCGGATATTGATGATGAGGATTTTGAAGATATGGCTGATGATCGGGATGATTTTCACGAAATGGAGCTTGAAAATGATCTGTTTGATGAAGATGATGCTGATCATTTGCCGGATGATGATATGGAGTAATCGGGATGGAAAAACTTACGAAGTTTCAAAAATTTCGTAAGTTTCATTGCCTTTTTTAGTTGTTTCCCTCGGCAAACAATTTATCCAAACTCATTGCAAAACCAGGAAGTATAGAGGTTGTTACTTCGTCACCGATAGTTAATGGCCTGGATGTTTGAAAATGACCTTCAACAAGGGTGTATTTTAAAAGGGTCTTTTCCAATGGATAAATTATCCAATATTCCAATACGCCGGCTTCCTCATACACTTCGTATTTATTTTGCAGTTCCTTTTTATTATTTCCTGGTGATAGTATTTCAATAACAATATCCGGGGCCCCAATACAGCCTTTATCATCTACTTTTTTATTATCGCATATCACACAAGCATCGGGTTGTACTACTGTAAGTACCTTCTTGTCATTAACTGAAAGGCGGGATAATCGCACATCAAACGGAGCTATAAAAATTTCGCAAGGTTTACCTTCAAGATAATTCCCAATCCAACGGCCCACTCTGAGTGTTAGCCGTTGATGAACAGAACCCGGCGCAGGGCTCATTCTAAATATCTTACCCTTGATTAATTCCAGCCGTTCGTCAAAAGTC